>Ga0265338_10002641_pt1 | contig 26411 bp, 24 predicted proteins | sample 42126metaG_FD_193579 | JGI IMG/M metagenome (GOLD analysis project Ga0265338, IMG submission 193579) | Rhizosphere microbial communities from Carex aquatilis grown in University of Washington, Seatle, WA, United States - 4-21-26 metaG | ecosystem: Host-associated > Plants > Roots > Rhizosphere...
CAGACGCACGGTGCCGAAAGGCAGGTCCAGGTCGTCATGAGCCACCAGGATCGCCTCCGTCGGCACCTTGAGGTAGGCCGAGAGCGCCTTCACCGCCTGGCCGCTGCGGTTCATGAAGGTGGTGGGTTTCAATAGCCGCACGTCATGGCCGCCGATATCCACCCGGCACACGTCGCCGCTGAACTTGCGCTCGGCGCTGAAGCTGCCGCCATGGGTGCGCGCCAGCGCGTCCACGAACCACCAACCCACGTTGTGGCGGGTCATAACGTAATCGGCCCCGGGATTGCCGAGGCCGACCACGATCTGGAATGAAGCTGTCATGGGAGACAAGACATGGGCGGCGCCCCACGGGGCGCCGCCGCACGTTCGTTACTTCTTGCCCTTGTCGGCAGCCGGAGCCTTGGCGCCGGCAGCAGCCGGTGCCTTGGCATCGCCCGCCTTCGCGTCGCCGGCCGCAGGAGCGGCAGCTGCCGCGCCTTCCGCCGGAGCCGCACCTTCTGCAGGAACCGCCGCCGCCTTCTCTTCCTCCACCTCGATACGCGGGTGATGGATCGAGACCACGGGCAGGTTGTGCTCTTCGCCGTAAGCCAGCTGCACGACACGGACGCCCTCGGGGAGCTTGATGTCGGACAGGTGCAGGGCATGGTTGAGCCCGAGGGTCAGGATGTCCACTTCGATGAACTCGGGGAGGTAGCGCGGCAAGCACGCGATCTCCACCTCGATCATATTGCGGGACACCACGCCACCCTCGGTCTTGACGCCCACCGCTTCCTTCTCGTTCTTGAAGTGCAGCGGCACGTGCACGCGGATCTCCACGTCGTCCTTCACGCGCAGGAAGTCCAGGTGCATCACGATGGGCTTGGCGGGATGCCGCTGCAAGTCCTTGATGATCGCCTGGTGCTCGTCCTTGCCCACCTTGATCTTGAGGATGTGGGAATAGAACGCCTCGTGCGAGAGGTTGTTCTGCACTTCGTTGTGGTTGAAGCTGAGCTGCACGGGGCCTTCGCCAGCGCCGTACAGGATGCCAGGAACGCGGCCCAGACGACGTAGGCGGCGGCTCGCACCTTTCCCCTTGTCGGATCTGAGCTCAGCGTTCAGATTGAAGCTGATAGCCATTTCGGATACTCCATCTACAGTTGCAAAACGCCGGACCCGCGACCAAGGCCGGCTACCTAATCGCCCGGGCGACAGCGCCCAGGCCGAAATTCAGTCCACATACAGCGAGGAGACCGACTCCTCGTCACTCACCCGGCGCATGGTCTCCGCCAGGAGCTCCGCGATGCTCAGCTGGCGGATGCGCTTGCAGTTCTCGGCACCGCCCCGCAGGGGGATGGTATCCGTCACCACCAGCTCGTCCAGCACCGAGCCCTCGATGTTGGCCACCGCCTTGCCCGACAGCACCGGATGGGTGATGTAGGCCAGCACCTTGGCGGCGCCCTGCTCTTTCAGGGCCTTGGCGGCGATGCACAGGGTGCCCGCCGTATCCACCAGGTCGTCGACGATGACGCAGGTCTTGCCCTGCACCTCGCCGATGATGTTCATCACCTGCGCCTCATTGGGGCGCGGACGGCGCTTGTCGATGATCGCCAGGTCCGCATCGTCGAGCCGCTTGGCCAGCGCCCGCGCACGCACCACGCCACCCACGTCCGGCGACACCACGATCAGGTCGTCGAACTTCTGTTTCCACACGTCACCCAGCAGCACCGGCGACGCATATACGTTGTCCACAGGGATGTCGAAGAATCCCTGGATCTGGTCCGCGTGCAGGTCCACCGTTAGTACCCGGTTCACACCGGAGGAGACCATCAGGTTCGCCACCAGCTTCGCCGTGATCGGCACCCGCGCCGCGCGCTGGCGCCGGTCCTGCCGCGCGTAGCCGAAGTACGGCACCACCGCGGTGATGCGCCCGGCGCTCGCGCGCCTGAGGGCATCGGCCATCACCAGCAACTCCATGAGGTTGTCGTTGGTGGGCGGACACGTGGACTGCACGATGAAGACGTCGCGCCCGCGCACGTTCTCCATCAACTCGATCGCGACCTCGCCGTCGCTGAAACGGTTGACCTGGGCCTTGCCCATGGGCAAGGTCAGACGGGCGGCGATCTTGTGCGCCAGCTGCGGGTTTGCGTTACCCGCGAAGACCATCATCTTGCCTGTGGCCACGGTCCCCTCGCTTTGCTCGTGGTCAACCGATCAAAATCTTTGGCTGGGGCGCCAGGGATCGAACCTGGGAATGGCGGGATCAAAACCCGCTGCCTTACCGCTTGGCTACGCCCCAAGTCTTTTCCACTTCGAGCCGCGTCAGCAGCGGCGAGCGGTTGCAGCCCCTGGCCACGAAACCCTGCCAGCCTGCCGGCAGCATCGCGTGCACCCGCCGCGCTGCCGTCTCGTCCGCGAAAGCCGCGAACACACAGGCTCCCGAACCGGTGAGACGGGCCGGCGCGTGAGCACCTAGCCAATCCAGCGCCTCGGATACCTGGGGATAGCGGGAACGCACCACCGGCTCGAAGTCGTTCCGGGTCTCCCCGGAGCGAAAGCGCGCTATTGTGATTGCAGCGGAATTTCGTGTCAATTCAGGGGCCTGGAAGACTTCACGGGTCGACACGCTACAGGCCGGATGCAGCACCAAATACCAGGGTTCCGGCAACTCCACAGGGGTCAGGATCTCGCCCACGCCCTCGCCCCAGGCTGCCTGCCCCCCTATGAAAACAGGTACATCCGCGCCCAGTTCCAGCCCCAGGGCCGCCAGGCGGCCTTCCCCGAGGCGTGTCTGCCAGAGCTGGTCCAGCGCCACCAGCGTAGTGGCGGCGTCGGAGCTGCCACCCCCCAGCCCCGCCTCCACCGGCAGGGATTTGCGCAACTTTATGGCGGCTCCCAGGCGCGTGCCGCTGCGCTCTTGCAGGAGCCGCGCCGCTTTGATGACGATGTCCGACGCTTCCGGGATGCCCTCCGGACCTTCGCTGCGCTGGATGCGGCCGTCTTCCCGCAGCTCGAACTCCAGGCTGTCGCCGCGGTCCAGGAACTGGAACACGGTCTGCAGCAGGTGATAACCGTCGGCGCGGCGGCCGGTGATATGCAGGAACAGGTTGAGCTTGGCGGGCGCCGGCCAGGCGCTGAGCGGGTTCACGGCGTGGCCGCAGCTAGCGACCACTCGCTCACCGCCACCTTGATGTGCACCGCATCCCTTTCCAGGGTGAGCCGTACCGGCAGCGTATGCCCCCGCACCTGGGTGTACTCCTGATACTCCACGTGCCAGCCGCGCTGGTCCAGGCTCTTCAGTTCACCGCCGGCGCTGTTCTTGGTGTAGTCCGCGGCCGGATCGGGGATGCCCAACACCCAGTAGCGCAGGCTCAGCACCGGCAAGGGCTGGTGCAGCCGCTCCCCCAAGTCATCTTCGGGATCGGTGGTGACGAAGTCATCGCCGCGGGAGGTCTTCACGTGCAAAGCCGAAGCATCGCCTTCCATATGCACGGCGCCCGCGCCCAGCGGTCCGTGGAAATCCACGGTGGTGACGCCCGCCTGCTGTTGCCAGTCCAGGGAACCGCTGCCGCTGTCCTTGCCGTTCACGAAACCCACGCGCCCGCTGAAGCTCCAGTCAGCGAGTGCCGTGAGCTCTGTCTGATGCTTCTGCCAGGCCGCCTCATCCTCCGCGCCGGCAGGCGCCGTGCCCCGCAAGGTGCTGCAGGCAGCCAGCAGCAGCGCTGCGGATGCGAGCGCGGCTGGACGCAGGACGATGTTCATGGCTTGAACCGGGAGGCCAGGGCCTTGAGGGCATCGCTGTCCGGGTCCGCTGTCGTGGCTTTCATCCACAACGCATGCGCGCCATCCTTGTCTCCCGTGGCCAGCATCACCTCCACCAGGTGCGCGGCGATCTCGGGGTCGGGTTCCGTGGCGTAGGCCTTCTGCAGGTACTGCAGGGCCAGGGGCGCGTCACCCAAGCGGTATTCCACCCAACCCATGCTGTCCATGATGGCCGGGTCACCAGGCTGCAGCACCAGCGCCCGCTGGATATAGTCCCGCGCTTCCGCATAGCGGGTGGTATGCAGGGTGAGCGTATAACCCAGGGCGTTGAGCGCCACGGCGTCATCCGGCTGGCGTTTCACCAGCGTGGTGAGATCGGTCTCGGCAGCGGGAGCATCGCCATCCTGCTCCAGCACCAGGGCCCGTGCATACAGCAGGTCCTGATCGCCAGGCGCATCGACCAAGGCAGCGTTGTACACATCCAAGGCCCGCTTGGGCTGGCCTGCATCGCTGAACACCTGGCCCTCCGCGAGACGCAGGTCCACGCCCGCTTCCGGATCGTCCGCCACCAGGGCATCGAAGAACTCGCCGGCGGCGGTAGGCGCGCCACTCTCCACCAGGGTGCGGCCGATACCCGCTTGCGCAGAGAGCCAGTGGTCGCCGTCCTGGACCCGGCGGTACCAGACCAGCGCATCGGGATAGCGTCTTTGGGTCTCGGCGATGCTGCCCAAGAAGTAACTCGCATCGTCCCCGCGTTTGCCGGTCTTGAGCAGGCGGGTGAACTCCTCGCGCGCGGCGGCGAGATCCTTGTCCTGCATCTGCATCAGGCCGAGGGTATAGAGGGCCTCGGCGTTGTCCGGGTGTGCCTTGAGGATGTCCTGGAACGCCTGCTTGGATTCCGCATCGCGCTTGGCTTCCGCCAGCACCGCCGCATAGGCCAGCTCCAGCGTCACATCGTCCCCGGCGGCGTGCACCCGCGCCGCCAGGAGGGGCAGGCCTTCATCGGGCCGGCCTTCGGCGATCAAGGCACGCACCAGCAACACCAGCGGCTCCTCAGCCTTGGGGTCCAGCTCCAGCGTCGCGCGGGATTGCTGCTCCGCGAGGGCGTATTGCTTGAATTCCATGGCGGCATGGGCCAGCGCGAAATGCGCGTCCGCGGACTTGGGGTCGGCTGCGACGATGGCCTGCAGCACCGGCAGCCCATGCTCCGCATCGGTCTCCTGCTCCAGCAGCCGCGCCGCCGGCATGTAGTTGCCGTCGACATGGGATCGCACCAACGACTCGAAGGCCTGGGCGGCGGCATCCGCGTCGCCACGGCGGGCCTCCAGCACCGCCACCAGATGCGTCGCATCCGCGTCAGCCGGCTCCAGCGTCTGCCAGCGCTGCGCCAGTTCCAGCGCCGTGGCGGGATCGCCCGCCTGGTAGGCCAGGAGTGCCGCATGGGCGGACAGCGAGGGTTCGGCGGAGAGCTCGGCGGCGGCGCGGTATTCCTGCACCGCGTCCTTGGCGTCGTGGCGCCCCTGGGCCAACTCACCCATGAACACGTGGTAGGTGATGGCCTGATCCGGGCTGGAGAATATGGGAGCAGCGGGCGCCGCAACGGCGGCCGGCGCGGTAGGTGCATGGCTACCCGCAGCCGCGCAGCCCGTCAGCAGCAAGGCCAAGCAGAGGTGGAGGAGAGTGCGCGGCGTCATGTCGGAACGGTAGCCTTCGAGGCATCGACTATAGCCGATTCAGCCCGGCCCCGCCGTTACAGCTTGTCATGTCCGGGTATTTACCGGAAAATCCGCTTCCACCCACGGCCCGCCCCCATGCCGTTCTTCACCCTCGGAATCAGCCATCTCACCGCCCCGGTCGCCGTGCGCGAGCGCATGAGCTTCACGCCGGAGCAGATCCCGGCGAGCCTGCGCGCGATCCTGGGTCTGCCGGGCGTGCGCGAAGCCATCATCCTCTCCACCTGCAACCGCACCGAGATCTACGCCGAGCTGGAGGGCGAAGACGGCGCGGCCCTGGCGCATTGGCTCGCAGCGGAACGCAGCGCCGACGATCCAGACGTGCATACCCGCTTCTACCGGCACCAGGGCGACGCCGCCATGCAGCACCTGTTCCGGGTTGCCTGCGGCCTCGATTCCCAGATCCTCGGCGAGCCGCAGATCCTGGGCCAGATCAAGGACGCTTACGAGCTGGCGCGGCCTTCCGGGGCTGCCGGCCAGCGCCTGCACCGGCTGTTCCAGTTCAGCTTCGCCGTGGCCAAGCAGGTACGCACCGAGACCCACATCGGCGACAACCCCGTGTCCATCGCCTACGCGGCGGTGCGCCTCGCGCGCCAGGTGTTCGCGAGCTTCGACAAACTGACGGTGCTGCTCATCGGCGCCGGTGAGACCATCGAGCTCGTGGCGCGCCACCTGCATGAACATGGCACCCGGCGCATGATCATCGCCAACCGCACCGTGAGCCGCGCCCACGAGCTGGCGGGACAGTTCCAGGCCTACGCCATCGGTCTCGATGAGATCACCGCGCACCTGGGCGAGGCGGATATCGTGATCGCGTCCACCGGCAGCCCGGATCCCATCCTGCACAAGCGCGACGTGGAGGCCGCCTTCCGCGGCCGCAAGCACCGGCCCCTGCTCATCGTGGACATCGCGGTACCCCGCGACGTGGCCGCAGATGTGGCGGGCATGGAGGACGTGTACCTCTTCACCATCGACGACCTGCACAAGGTGGTGGAGGAGAACCTGCGGTCGCGGCGCGTCGCCGCCCAGGAAGCGGAGACCATGATCCGCGCCCACGTGGACCGCTTCAACGAACAGCTGCGCGGCTTGGAAGCGGTGCCGGCCATCCGCGCGCTGCGCGAGCATGCCGCCAGCCTGCGCGACCAGACCCTCGAGCAGGCGCGCCAGCGCCTCGCCCAGGGCGAAGCGCCGGAACAGGTGCTGCGCTTCCTGGCGGACACCCTCAGCAACCGGCTCATGCACGCGCCCACCGCGCGCCTGCGCCAGGCTGCCAATGAGGGCCGGGAAGAGTCTATCCGCGAGATCCACGCCCTCTTCGGCCTGGATGACAAGGACGGCGGCGAGCACTGACGCTCCACCTGTCTATATAATTTCCCCGTGAAAGACTCCATCCGCCGCAAACTGGAACGCCTGGCCGCCCGTCACGAGGAGGTGGGTGTACTGCTGTCGCAGCCTTCCGCCGCCAGCGACTCCAACCGCTTCCGCGACCTGTCCCAGGAATACGCGCGCCTGGAGCCCCTGGCCCAGAGGTTCCAGGCCTTCGGCAAGGCAGAGGCGGATATCCTCGCTGCCGACGAGATGGGCAAGGACTCGGACCCCGGCATGCGCACCCTGGCGGAGGACGAGCGCCACGCCGCCCGCGCGCGCCTCGAGGCCCTGGAGCCGGAGCTGATGAAGCTCTTGCTGCCCAAGGATCCTCACGACGACAGCAACATCTTCCTGGAGATCCGCGCCGGCACCGGCGGCGATGAGGCCGCCATCTTCGCCGGCGACCTGTTCCGCATGTACAGCCGCTACGCCGAGGAGCAGGGCTGGAAGGTGGAGATCCTCAGCGAGAGCTTCGGCGAGCACGGCGGCTACAAGGAAGTCATCAGCCGGGTGGTGGGCCAGGGCGCCTACTCCCGCTTCAAGTTCGAGTCCGGCACCCACCGGGTGCAGCGGGTGCCCGCGACCGAATCCCAGGGCCGCATCCATACCTCCGCCGTGACCGTGGCGATCCTGCCGGAAGTGGAGGAAGTGGACCACGTGGACATCAATCCCGCGGAGTTGAAAGTGGATACCTTCCGCGCCTCCGGCGCCGGCGGCCAGCACGTGAACAAGACCGACTCGGCGATCCGCATCACCCACCTGCCCAGCGGCATCGTGGTGGAATGCCAGGACGAGCGCTCCCAGCACAAGAACCGGGCCCGCGCCATGTCCCTGCTGAAGGCCAAGCTGCTCTCGGCGGAGCGGGAGAAGCAGCAGGCGGCCCAAGCCCAGTCCCGCAAGCTGCAGGTGGGCAGCGGCGACCGCTCCGAGCGCATCCGCACCTACAACTTCCCCCAGGGACGGGTCACGGACCACCGCATCGAGCTCACCTTATATAAGCTGGATGACGTGATGCAGGGGCACCTGGACGACGTGATCATGCCCCTGATGAACGAATACCAGGCGGAAGAACTGGCGGCGATGGCCGCGAACTAAGGCTTCTCAGCGGCTTTCAGGTCCCGATACTGGGCGTAACAGACCGCCAGCGTGTACCACCAAGCCAGCGCGCCCAGTAGCACGCCTGCGATCTGCCATGGGCTGTAGCGGTCAACCGCTGCGCCGGGCTTGAATCCGGATAACAACGTCGCCGTCTGATCCGAAGCAGCGTCCTGCATGCCGTCCAATTGCGACAGTGCACCCGACATCACCTGTTTGAGACCGGGGGCATCCGCCACGAGACTCGCCACTAGCAAGGCGATGGCCGGCACCGAGATCACCAACGACACCTTCACCCAGGATGTCTTGGCGAGACGCGAACTCTCCTTCAAGGAAGCGAAGGGCCCCTGCTTCTCCAGCACTGCCGGGAATATGAAGAGCGCCATGGCCGTGCTGGCGGCAGCGGTGGGTGCCAGGGGCAGGATGCACAGCACCAGCCCGGCCAAGGGGCCGACGATGAACGCTCCCAACATGAACATGGCGAAGGTGAGCATGAGGCCGAAAGCCACCATGACCTCATAGCAGATGTAACCCACCAGCACTGCCGGCACCGCACGCCAGGCGCCGGCAGCACCGCCGTGTGCGGCCATGCGCTGCACCGCCACGCCATACAGGAATGCCTGCACCGCGCCGAAGACCAGTCCCCGCACCCAGAAACCCGCGTCACCTAGCAGGGACAGATCCATGGTGAAGATGCCACCCGGTGGGTTGGCGAAGGGCAGGAGCGCCGTCAATTCAGCAGCCAAGACCCAGGGGAACGCTGTAGTGAAACCAGAACGGAACAGATCCCAGCCTTCGCCCAGTATCTGGCGGATGCCGGGGGAGCCAGCATGGCTATTCATGCCGTCTGCTTGCGCAGTTTGAGGTCACGGTAATACAGGAACTGGATGCAGAACACGAAGGGCGACAGGAATGCCACCAGCACCATGTCCAGCACCGCTGCCTTGAAGAGGTCGCGTGCATGCACCGTCTGGCCCGCATCGAGGCCGAGTCCGAAAACAGATGACAGCAGCATCCCGAGCAGCGCGAACGCGACATAGAACAGGAACACCAGGCCCAGGGTGCGCCACCAATGTCCCCACACCAGGTTGTGGCTGGCATTCAGCGCCGGCAGCGGTCGGGAGCCGTCCAGCACCACGGCGTAGAAGGAGAACATGAGGCTGATCCCCAGGATGACGCCGGGCACGAGCACCACCAGGCCGAGCGCCACCACCAGCAGGTACATCGCCGCGGTGAGCAGCGCCCAGGGCCACAACCTCAGTGCCTGGCGCATCTCTTCGCCCCGCGTCTCCTTCGTCCCACGCACCGCGGCGGCGATGCGGCGCAGCAGCACGATCTGCGGGAACAAGGTCAATGCGCCGATGATGAGCAGCGTGATGCCGTAACTGCCGTAGAACTGCCGGAACCAGTCGCTGAATGCATTCCAGTCGGTGAAGGAAGGCATGTCGAAGGACACCTCATCGCCCTTGCCCCACACCTGCGCGACCGTGGGGACCAGCCCCAGGAATGCGATGATGGTGGTCAGGTTCAGCAGGCGGCGATACAGGAGCCGTGCCAGGCGCAGCCCCTGGATCACGATCTCGCCCATCTCCTGGGGGAGGCTCGGCAGTTCGAACACGCGCAGCTCCGGTGTCTTGAGCCGGCAGTGTGCCGCAGAGCCCAGCCGCACTCAAGCCGGCCGGCTCAAGCCCGGCGCCGGAACCAGCCGGTGAGGCTGAGGCGCGTGCGCCGCGCAGCCATCACTTCATGGGGCACCCGTTCGCTCAGGAAACACACCAGAGTGCCGGCGAGCGGCTGGATCCGCGCTGCGGCGGTGTCCGTATCCGCGGCGGCATACAAGCGCAGCTCGCCGCCATCCGCCTCGCTCCATCCCTGGTTGAGATAGAGCACCAGCGAGACCACGCGCCGGTTCTCCTCGCGGAAGCGATCCAGGTGCCGCGCGTAAGCGGCGCCGGCAGGATAGGCCGCGTAGTGCCCCTCGAACTCATCCAGCCCCAGGAAGGTCTCGGCATTGATGGCGCGGCGCAGCGCGGCGAACTCCTCGCGGATCAGCCGCTCCGCCTCGGGCGCGCGCCGCTCTTCACCCAGCCATAGGATCTCGTCACCCCGCACGTCCTCGCGGCGCTCGGCGTGGTGCCCTATCCCCGCGGCGCGAAAGGCACCTGCCGCCCGCAGCGATTCGGCCTCGGCGCGCAGGGCCGCGACCCGAGCCGCCGTCAGGAAGCCGGGATGACATACCCAGTCCGCCTGGGTCAGGCCACGGGCCGTGACCAGGGCCGGCTCGGGCAGATCTGCGGGGTTCAGGTCATGGTGAAAGATAGTCATGAGCTTATTGTCGAATGAAAGCGCGGAGAATCATGCAGTTAGCATCACGATCGCGTTATAGCGACACTTGCATCAGGCTGTAACCCATTGATTCATATATACATAATAAAAAGTGCGGGAAAGCCCTTCCCGTATCCCAGGAAATCTCTAGAATTTGCCGCCGATCGCCTTATTCATCCGAAAATCGGCGAGTAGTATCATAAATTTACATCCTATTCCTGCACTGGTGGTAATGAACATGAAGAAGTATGCCGTTGTCCTGACCGTTGCCGCTCTGGCCCTGTCGCTGTCCGCTTGCGGCAAGAGCGAAGCTCCTGCCACTCCGGCTGCTAGCACCGCTGCCCCGGCCCCGGCCGCCAGCACCGCTATGCCTGCTCCGGCCGGCACCGCTGCTGCTCCCGCTGCCAGCACCCACAAGTAATAGTGGCTACGCACCGCAAGGTGCGTAGAGGATCCTTTTTAATCGAAGGATTCGGAGACCGAGAAAAGGCGAATCTGCATTGCAGATTCGCCTTTTTTTATTTCGATAGAGAAGTGACTTAGATCGCAGCCAGTGCGTGTTCCAGATCGTCGCGCAGATCATCAACGTTCTCGACACCCACCGACAGACGCACCAGCGAATCGCTGATACCCAGCGCCTTGCGGGTCTCCAGCGGCACCGAGGCATGGGTCATGATGCCCGGATGATCCACCAGGCTCTCCACGCCACCCAGGCTCTCCGCCAGGGTGAACAGGTGACAGTTCTCCAGGAAGCGCCGTGCTTCCGGCTCGCCGCCCTTCAGGAAGATGGTGACGATGCCGCCACCACTTTGCATCTGCTTCTTCGCCAGCGCGTGCTGCGGATGGCTCGGCAGACCCGGATAGGAGACGCGCTCCACCTTGGGGTGCTTCTCCAACCAGCCCGCCAATTCCTGGGCATTCTCGCCATGCCGCTGCATGCGCAGCGCCAGGGTCTTGAGGCCGCGCAGCGCCAGGAAGCTGTCGAAAGGCCCAGACACCGAACCCACTGAGTTGTGCAGGAAGGCCAGCTGCTCCGCCAGTTCCTTCTTGTCACCCACCACCAGCATGCCGCCCACCATGTCCGAGTGTCCGTTCAGGAACTTGGTGGCGGAATGCATCACCACGTCGAAACCATGGTCCAGCGGACGCTGCACGTGGGGCGAGGCGAAGGTGTTGTCGCACACGGTCATGATGCCGCGTTTCCTGCCGATCTCCGCCACGGCCGTCAGATCGACGAGCTTCAGCAGCGGGTTGGTGGGCGTCTCCACCCAGATGAGCTTGGTCTCAGGACGGATGGCAGCTTCAAGTGCCTTGGTATCCCGCAGGTCCGCGAAACTGAACTTGAGGCCCGCGGAGCGCTTGCGCACCCTTTCGAACAGGCGGTAGGTGCCGCCGTACAGGTCATCCATGGCGACCACGTGGGCGCCGGAGTCCAGCACTTCCAGCAGCGTGGCGGTGGCGGCGAGACCAGAGGCGAAGGCATAACCCTGCTTGCCGTTCTCCAGATCCGCCACGCACCGCTCGTAAGCCATGCGCGTGGGATTCTGGGTACGGGAATACTCATAGCCCTTGTGCTTGCCCGGGCTCTCCTGGGCATAGGTGGATGTGGCATAGATGGGCTGCATCACCGCGCCGGTGCTGGGATCCGGCGACTGGCCGGCATGGATGGCACGGGTGGCGAAGTGCTGACGCTTGTCGGTGTTCTTCACGGTATGGCTCCGAAAATCTATTGGAGGCGTAGGCGGTTCAGGAGATCGCTGCGGGTGACCAATCCGAGGAAAGTGTCCCCGTCCATCACCGCCACCGCGGTCTCCCTCTGCAGGAGAGCGAACAGCGCATCAGGCTTCTCTTTGACGGTGATGCGCGGGAACTTGCCGTTCACGGCGCTGCGCACTTCCTGGGTGAAGCCGCGCTTGTCTTTCTGCACCGCATCGATTATCTCGCTCTCCGCGACGGCACCCAGGAACTGCTTGCCGTCCATGACCGGCAGCTGGGAGATGCCGTTGTTGCGCATGCGCGTATGGGCGGTGGCCAGGGTATCGCCGGGACCCACGTAGACCGTGGCCCTCTCCCAATAGGGACGGCCCACGAAGTCACCCAGGTCGCCGCGCTTGGGGCGTTCGATGAAGCCCTGCTCGATCATCCAGAAATCGTTGTAGAGCTTGGAGAGGTACTTGTTGCCGGTGTCGGCACCGAGGGTGACCACGCGCTTGGGCGTCTTCTGGGCGCGGCAGTAGCGCAGCGCTGCGCCGATGAGCACGCCGGAGGAAGAGCCCAGCAGCAGGCCCTCCTTGCGCAGCACCTCGCGTGCCACGGAGAAGGCCTCGGAATCGGGGATGGTATAGGCATGCTTCACCACCGAGAGATCGCAGATGTCGGGGATGAAGTCCTCGCCGATACCCTCCACCAGCCAGCCACCCTTCTCTCCCAGCACGCCGGTCTTTATATAGTCCACCAGCACCGAACCCTTGGGGTCCGCCAGCACCATCTCCACATGGGGCGCCACCTTCTGCAGGTAGTGGCCGATGCCGGTGAGGGTGCCGCTGGAGCCTACGCCCACTACCACCGCGTCCAGTTGGTGCTCCATCTGCTCCCAGATCTCCGGACCCGTGGTCTCCTCGTGGGCCTTGGGGTTATCCGGGTTGCCGAATTGGTTGACGAAGAAGGCGCCCTGCTCCTCAGCGATGCGCTTGGCCAGGTCCTGGTAGTACTCAGGGTGCCCCTTGGCCACGTCGGAACGGGTCAATACCACCTCCGCGCCCATGGCACGCAGGTTGAAGATCTTCTCCTGGCTCATCTTGTCCGGGATCACCAACACCAGGCGATAGCCCTTCTGGGCCGCCACCAGGGCGAGTCCGAGGCCGGTATTGCCAGCGGTGGCTTCCACGATGGTCGCGCCGGGCTTGATGTCGCCGCGCTTCTCGGCCTGCTCGATCATGCTCATGCCGATGCGGTCCTTCACGGAGCCGCCCGGGTTCATGAGTTCCAGCTTGACGAACAGGCGGCACGGGCCCGTGTCGATATGGGTCAGCTCCAGCATGGGCGTCTTGCCGACCATCTCGAGCACGTTGGAATAGACGCGCATGGGAACTCCGGGCACGCGGTGAAGGCGTCATTTTACGGGAGTGACTACAATAAGCCCACTCATGAGCACCCTCGCCGAAGCACTGCACACCGCCACCATGCGCCTGACCGGCAGCGACAGCCCGCGCCTGGACGCGGAGCTGCTGCTGGCCCACGTCCTGGGCTCGGAGCGCAGCCATCTGCGGGCCTACACGGATGCAGAGCTCACGCCGGCGCAGGCGGCCGAGTTCGAGCGACTGATAGGTTCGCGCATGCTCGGCGAGCCCATCGCCTACCTCACAGGCAAGCGTGAGTTCTGGTCACTGGAGCTGAAGGTGACGCCCGCCACGCTCATCCCGCGCCCTGAGACGGAACTCCTGGTGGAACAAGCCCTCGCCCTCCTTCCGCCCGGCATGGCATCGGACGTGCTGGACCTGGGTACCGGCAGTGGCGCCATCGCGCTGGCTATCGCCAAGGAGCGGCCTCGCTGCCGCGTCACCGCCGTGGACATCAGCTCCGAGGCATTGCAGGTGGCACAAGCCAATGCCCGTTCCCTGCACATCGCCAACCTGGAGTTCCTGCGAGGAGATTGGTTCGCGCCGCTCGCCGGCCGCCGGTTCCAGATGATCGCATCCAATCCCCCGTATGTGGGGACCGAGGATCCGCATCTCGGGGAGGGCGACCTGCGCTTCGAACCCCGGCAGGCTTTGTCTTCCGGCAGCGATGGCCTGCAGGATATCCGTCGTATCGTCAGCACTGCCTCGCAGCACCTGCCGGCAGGCGGGCACCTGCTGTTGGAACACGGCTACAGCAGGGGGCAGCAGTGCGTGAGCTGTTAAGGGCAGCAGGCTTCGTGGAAGCACGCAGCATCCGCGACCTCAGCGGCCATGAACGGGTCAGCATCGGTGATTGTGCAAAAGACGCGGGCTCGCGCTAGAATCCGCAAAATTTCAGGAGGCCTCCATGATCGTTCTCTCCACCAGCCTGGGCGACATCACCGTGGAACTGGACGCCGCCAAGGCGCCCATCAGCGCCAAGAACTTCCTCGGCTATGTGGAAGCCGGCTTCTACGACGGGACCATCTTCCACCGCGTGATCCCGGACTTCATGGTGCAGTGCGGCGGCTTCACGCCGGACATGGCGCAGAAGCAGACCAACCCGCCCATCAAGAACGAGGCCAACAACGGCCTCTCCAACGAACCCTATACCCTCGCCATGGCGCGCACCTCGGACGTGGACAGCGCCACCAGCCAGTTCTTCATCAACCTGGCGGACAACGTGTTCCTGGATCACGGCAAGCGCGACTTCGGCTACGCGGTGTTCGGCAAGGTAGTGAAAGGCACCGAGGTGGTGGACAAGATCGCCGGGGTGAAGACCGGCAGTGCCGGCGGCCACCGCGACGTGCCGGTGCAGCCTGTGATCATCAACAAAGTCAGCAAGACCTGAACCACCCCGCACTGGGATATGAAAAGGCCGGCAGCGATGCCGGCTTTGTTCTTAGGGTGCGGCGTGACTCAGCCCCCGCTCAGGACCGGGAAGAACGCTTTCAGTCCGGCGAAGATGAACTCGATGCCGATGGACGCCATGATCAGGCCCATGATGCGGGTCACGATGTTGATGCCGGTGCGGCTCAACAGGTGCGAGATGAGCGGCGCTAGGCGGAACGCGACCCACACGATGGTCGCCGTCACCGCGATGCCGCCGAACAGGATCACGTATTGCCCGAACAACGCGGGCTTGTGGCCGTAGAGGATCACGGTGCTGATGGCGCCGGGGCCGGCGGTGAGCGGGATGCCGATGGGCACCACTGCCACGTCCTCGCGCTCCGCGGTCTCCTGGGCCTCCTCGTCGGTCTGCCGCGTGGCGTTCATCTTGGCCTGCAGCATGGACAGGGAGTTGTAGAGGATCAGGATGCCGCCGGCCACCTGGAAGGAGGCCACGCTGATGCCGAAGAAATCCAGGATGCGCTCGCCGGCCAGCAGCGACACGCCCAGCACCACGCCCACCGTGACGGCCGCCATGAGCGCGGTGCGGTTGCGCTCCACGGCAGTCTGGTTATAGGTGAGGTTGATGAAGATCGGGATGACGCCGATGGGATTGAGGATGGCGACCAGGCCCGCGAAGAACTTGAGATATTCGACCCAGGGCGTCATGCCTTCCCCATCACCGATCCGGCTGCGTGCACCCATCTTGCGGGTTCCGTCGCGGCTCTTCAATAGGCTCTGCACCGGCACGGTACAATCCGCCCATGGCCGAACGGGACAAGGATTGGAAGCTGCGTTACAGCCGGCATCTGGCGTTGCCGGAGTTCGGCGCTGCGGCCCAAGAGCGGCTCGCCGCCGCCAGCGTGCTGGTGGTGGGTCTGGGCGGTCTAGGCTCCCCGACAGCGCTCTACCTGGCCGCCGCCGGCATCGGCAAGCTGCTGCTCAACGACTTCGACCAGGTGGATGCCAGCAACCTGCAACGCCAGATCCTGTATCGCGGCGCCGATGTGGGCACTGCCAAGACCGCAGCGGCTGCGGCAGCCCTCGCTGACCTGAACCCCGACTGCAAGCTCGAGCGGCTGGAAGGCAGGCTCGATGGCACCGCCCTGGCCGCTGCCGTCGAGAGGGTGGACCTGGTGCTGGATGGCAGCGACAACTTCGGCACCCGCTTCGCCGTGAACGCCGCCTGCGTGGCGGCGAAGAGACCCCTGGTCTCCGGCGCCGCCATCCGCTACGAAGGCCAGTTGGCGGTGTTCGACACCCGCGATGCCGATGGCGCCTGCTATGCCTGCCTCTATGAGGAAGCCGGCGAGGAACTGGAGGATTGCCAGCGCAATGGCGTGCTGGCACCTGTCACCGGCGTCATGGGCAGCCTCATGGCGGTAGAGACCCTGAAGCTGCTCACGGGCGTGGGCCAGCCCCTCACGGGGAGATTACTCCGCTACGACGCCCTGAGTGGCGAGACCGGTTACACCACTTTCAAGCGAGACCCCGCATGCCCGGTCTGCAGCCGCCGCTGAAACCTGCCCACGCCGATGACGCCGCCGCACTCAGGCTCGAGCGTTACATGCACGCGCACATCCCGCTGGTGACGCAGATGCAGGTGACAGTGGCGCGCTTCGACGGCGCGGGCCTGCGGCTCACGGCGCCGCTCGCACCCAACATCAACCATGAACGCACCGCCTTCGGCGGGAGCCTGGCGAGCCTCATGACCCTCGCCTGCTGGGGTTATCTCTGGCTGCTGTTGGAAGCTGAGGCCGGCCTGCACATCGTGGTGAAAGAGGCCAAGGTGAATTACCTCAAACCCGTCACCGGCGAGCTGGACACGCTCTGCCCGCCCCCGGATGCAGCTGAACTGGAGAAGTTCCGGGACATGCTGGCGCGCCGCGGCAAGGCGCGCATCGAGCTTTCCGCCGAGGTACGCCAGGGCCAGCTTGTGGCGGCACGCTATCTGGGCAGCTTCGCAGTCTATCGCGAGGCCTGAGGCCTACATCGGCACTTCAAGCGCTCCGTAGAACTGGTTCTCGCCGCCGGCATCGAAGCCATGGGCGCCACCCAGGATCAGGCGGATGTTGAATATATAGAAGAGGCTCAGGTCCGAGACCAGTTCCGCGCCGGCGCTGCGCGAGTAATGCCCGGGGCGGCCGCCCTGGTCCCAGGTGCCGCCCATGTCGTAGTACACCCGCAGCGAGAAGTCATGCGCACCGATCGGCGGTATGCGCCAGCCCGCTTCCGGCCGCCACAGCGGGACACGCAAGCCCGCGCTGGCGAAGCGCATGCGTCGGCCCGTGAGGTCCGCGAGGCCGGAGGGATAACCCGGGAAGGCGAACTCGCGCCGGTCGAACAGCAGCTCTGCCGCCGGTGTGCCGTAACCGGGATCCGTGGCACTGCCCAGGTTGAAGGGCTGGATGCCATCGGTGCCGTAACCTTCCATGTATCGCAAGGCCACCACCGACTCGCCTCCGGCCGGGATGTACTCATTCCAGTCGATGCGGTAGGCATTCCCATGGAAGTCGCTGGGCAACACGTCGCTGCTCTCCGCCACCAATGTCACGTCGCGGCCGTCGTCGGAGCTGATGGAAATGGGCCAGTTCTGGGTGCTGTTCCAGCGGAAGGCGATGCCTGCCGCGGAATCCCTCGCCGAAGGTTCCGCCGTGAACAGGTCGTAGCTATCCTTGTCGGATTCGCCGGCGGCACCGATGCTGAAAGTGAGTGTGCGTTCCAGGGAAGGCCAGGGCCGCTGCCAGAGGCCCTGCAGCTTGTCCTCACGCCGGATACGCGCCACGGTGTCATCGGTGTCGCTGACAGTGTCGACGGTATAGAGCCGCGCCGCCAGGAACTGCAGGCGATCCGCATAGGTATAGATGAAGCTGCCACCCAGTGAGCCGTGGTACAGCTCGTAGTTGATGTCCGCGGCGTACACGTGCACGCCCAGCTGGTCCTGGCCGCTGGTGGCTGCACCCAAAAATGCATAATGCGAACCGAAGCCCGCTTCCGGCTCCCAGTAGGCGGGCAGCAGGCTCTCCCAAGGGGAATACTCACCCTGTTCCGCCTGGGCGTGGGGCGCCGGCGGCAGGGTCGCATAGTCGCGAGGCTCCGGCGTCAGCCTGGCATCCGCAGCCGACGCTGCAGGCAGGCGGTAGATGTCGTAGCCGTCTGCGGTGTATCCCTGGTAATAGATGTCCCCATCCTTGCCGGTGGTGGGCGAGAAGGCGCCGGTGGAGACGCGGGTGAGCGTCGTCAGCGCACCACTGTCCCGTTCCACGCGCCGTAGGTTGTAGACACCGCCGGCATCGGCGGTGAACAGCAGCGCCTTGCCATCGGGTGTGTACTCCGGATCCGCCACGTCCCCCACGTCCTGCGCCAGCACCTGCCACTGGCGGGTGCTAAGCGAAAACTCCTCCAGGGCCCAGCGCCGGCCCGGACGCCACAGCGCCGCCGCCACATGCTCGCCGTCCGGCGACCAGTCGATGCCGCCCAGCACCTCGCCGCCCTCACCGGTCCACACGGTCTCAGGGTTGCCGCCCTGCGCGTCCATCAGCACCAGGCTGCTCTTGCCGAGGTCGATGCGCGTGGCGGCGATGCGGTTGCCGCTCGGCGACCAGCTGCCGTAATGGTAGCGGCCGCATTCGGTGAGCCGGGTCACCTCGCCGGAATCGGGGTTCACACGATAGAGATCGAAGTTGTAGTAATACTCATGACAGATCTCAGGTCGCGCCACCAACAGCCCTGCCCGGATATTCCAGTCCAGTCGCGCCGGGGTGAAGGTGTCGGCCAACTCACGGCTGCCCTTGCCGGGTTCCCACACCATCAGCGCGGGGTGCTGATGCCAGTCGTCCCGCACGTAGAACACGCGGCCATCGGCGGCGGCCCGCGGAGATGAAGTGTCGTAACCGTACTGGGTCAGGCGCTCCCCTTCCACGAGAGTAGTGCCCGCCGGATAGGGCGGCGCGCCGAAGCGCTTATCCAGGTAATCGGTGAACTTGGGCCACGCGTCCGGCACGTCGTCACCATCGAAGGCGGATTCCATGTTCCAGCCCACCAGGAATGGGATCAAGTGGTCGCTGTAGTCATCCACCAGCGCCGGGATGGACTGCTTGCCGTAGGTCTGGTCGGCGAACTGGTAGAAGTTCACGCCGTAGAGATAAGGCAGGTCGCCGCCGGGCCACTGGGTGACGCCGGCCATGGTCACCTGGGACCAGGGCCGCACCCCGCGCTGCACCTCGGCACGCATGTACATGGCGTAGAGACTGCTCTGGCCGCGGCCCACACCGGCAGGCGCGTCGGTCTCGTCGTAGACCGCCAGGCCCTCCACCAGCATGGTGGGGTTGAAGATGCCCGGGAACAGGATCGGATCGCGGCCGAACACGTGATGACGCAGGAAGGCCGGCGCGCCAGTGGCCTTGTCCAGCTGCAGCACGTGGGTGTACTCGTGGGTGATGAGCAGCCGGAACCAGTCGTCGAAATCCTCAAGGGAATCCACGTCGTCCGGCGGCGTCACGTAGAATTCCACGTGGTCGCGGGGGAACGGGGTGGTGAGGCCGTTGGGCAGGTCTTCGTGGTCCGTGAGCACCAGCTGCACCCGTTCCTCCGGCACCCATCCCAGCCACGGGTTCAGTCGCGCGTAGGTCTGCTCCGCCACGTCCAGCATGTGCTGGGCGAGCTGCTGTTCGCCATCGTGATACACCAGCGTGAAGTGCGCGCTCTGCAGCGTGCGCCAGTCGAGGTTGGGGTCCAGGGCCGCGGCCTGCGGCGCATACAGCGCCGCCCCCAGGAGCATCAGACCAAGCAACGCATGCACGCTTCTCATCCGATGCTCCTTGCGGGACGGGTCAGTGGCGGGCTTTACCGCCTTGCAGGTGGAAAGGGCCGCTGAACAGCGATTCCGCGTCCACTACGTCGAAACTATAGCGCCGGCCGCAGAACTCGCAATCCACGTCGATGCGGCCCTGCTCCTTCAGGATGGACTGCACCTCGTCGTGGCCGAGGCCGCGCAAGGTATCCTCGATGCGCTCCCGGGAGCACTGGCAGCGGAACGCCACCGGCGCGCCGTCGAACAAGCGCACGTCGTCCTCGTTATAGAGCCGGTGCAGGATCTCCTGGGCCGAGAGGCCGGCCAGCTCCGCCTGCTTCAAGGTGTCGGACAGGACCGTCACGTGCTGCCATGCATCGGACTCACCCTGCTTGTCCGGCAACATCTGCAACAGCATGCCGGAGGCGCTGGCATCGCCCGCGGTGAGCCACAGCCGCGTGGCCAACTGCTCGGAGCGCGCGAAGTAGCTCTCCAGGGACGCAGACAGGGACTCACCTTCCAGGGGCACGATGCTCTGGTAACGCTCGGCCTTGCCGTGCTGCTCGATGGTCATGACCAGGCGTCCGTCACCGATGAGCTCCCGGAAGCTGAGCGGCGCGAGTTCGCCGTTCCAGCGCGCCAGGCCACGCAGGTTGAGTTCGCTGGTGCATTGCACCACCAGCAGGTGCACGGGACCGTTGCCCTGGATCTGCAGGGTGATGTTGCCGTCGAACTTGAGGGTCGCCGAGAGCAGCGCCGCCGCGGCCATGGCCTCGCCCAGCAGGCCGCGCACCGGCGCCGGATAGTCCTGGCGCTCCAAGGCGGCGCGCCAGCTGGCATCCAGGTGCACGTGACGGCCCTGCACCGGCAGGGTCTCGAAGATGAACCTTCTCAGTGTATCGTGCTCGCTCATGTTCATCCGTAATCTCGGGAAGTTAGGAACATCCCGATATATGGGCGAGGCGACCCAGTTCAAGGCCGCCTCGCCTGTGTCCTAGGTTTTGAGCTTCTTCTGCAGCAGTTCGTTGACCTGGGCCGGGTTACCCTTACCCTTGGTGGCCTTCATCACCTGGCCCACGAAGAAGGCGAACAGCTTGTCCTTGCCGGAACGGTAGTCGGCGAGCTGGTCCGGGTTGGCGGCCATCACCTCATCGATCACCTTCTCGATGGCACCGCTGTCGGTGATCTGCTTCAGGCCCTTCTTCTCGATGATGGCATCCGCATCGCCCTCGCCGGCCCACATGGCCTCGAACACTTCTTTGGCGATCTTGCCGGAGATGGTGTTGTCGTGGATGCGCTTCAGCATGCCCGCCAGCAGCACGGCGCTCACGGGGCTCGCGGCGATGGACTTGTCGTCCTTGTTGAGCGCGGCGGAGAACTCGCCCATCACCCAGTTGGCAGCGAGCTTGCCCTCCACCTGGCTCTCCTTCACCACCGTCTCGTAGAAGTCGGCGAGATCGCGCCCGCTGGTGAGCAGGCCCGCGTCGTAGGCCGGGATGCCGTAGGCCGCCATGAAGCGCTGCTTCTTGGCGTCCGGCAATTCCGGCAACGAGGCTTTCACCTCGGCGATGAGCTGCGGCGAGATGTTCAGGGGCAGCAGGTCCGGATCCGGGAAATACCGGTAATCGTTGGCCTCTTCCTTGGCGCGCATGGAGCGCGTCTCGTCCTTGTCGGAGTCGTAGAGCCGGGTCTCCTGCACCACCTTGCCGCCGCCCTCGATGAGCTCGATCTGGCGCGCCACCTCGTAGTGGATGGCCTTCTCCACGAAGCGGAAGGAGTTGATGTTCTTGAGCTCGGCGCGGGTGCCGAACTTGGCCTCGCCCTTGCGGCGCACCGAGACGTTGGCGTCGCAGCGGAAGGAGCCTTCCTGCATGTTGCCGTCACAGATCTCCAGGTACATGACCAGGCTGTGCAGCTTCTTGAGGTAGGCCACCGCCTCCTTGGCGGAGCGCATGTCCGGTTCCGAGACGATCTCCAGCAGCGGCGTGCCGGCGCGGTTCAGGTCCACGGCGGTCTGCTTGCCGAAGCCCTCGTGCAGGGACTTTCCGGCATCCTCCTCCAGATGCGCGCGGGTGATGCCGATGCGCTTCACCGTCCCGTCGTCCAGCTCGATGTCGAGATGGCCCTTGGCCACCACCGGCAGCTCGTACTGGCTGATCTGGTAACCCTTGGGCAGGTCCGGGTAGAAGTAGTTCTTGCGTGCGAACACCGACTGCGGCGCCACCGTGGCGGACACCGCCAGACCGAACTTCACGGCCATGCGCGCCGCTTCCCGGTTCATCACCGGCAGCACGCCCGGGTACGCCAGGTCCACGAGGCAGGCCTGGGAGTTGGGCAGCGCGCCGAACTCGGTGGAAGCGCCGGAGAACAGCTTGCTCTTGGTGAGCAGCTGGGTGTGGACCTCGAGTCCGATGACGGTTTCCCATTCCATGCTTATGCCTCGTACCCCTTCGGTAGCCGCGTGTGCCAATCGGTCTCACGCTGGTACTGATGGGCGGCCGCCAGCATGCGGCCCTCGTCGAAGTAGTTACCGATGATCTGCAGGCCCACCGGCAGCTTGCCGACGAAGCCCGCGGGGATGGACATACCCGGCAGGCCCGCCAGGTTCACGCCGTTGGCGTAGATGTCGTTCAGGTACATGGTCACCGGATCGTCGGTCTTCTCGCCCAGGCCGAAGGCCGGCGTGGGGGTGGTGGGACCCATGATCACGTCCACGCTCTTGAAAGCCTCGATGAAGTCCTGGCGGATGAGGCTGCGGGTCTTCTGGGCCTTGATGTAGTAGGCATCGTAGTAGCCCGCCGACAGCACGTAGGTGCCGGTCATGATGCGGCGCTTCACCTCAGGCCCGAAGCCCTCGCCGCGACTGCGCATATAGAGGTCGGTCAAATCCACCGGATCCTTGCAGCGGTAGCCGTAACGCACGCCATCGAAGCGCGCCAGGTTCGAGGAGCATTCTGCCGGAGCGACCACATAATAAGTAGGCACTGAGAGCATGAAGTGGGGCAGGCTCACGTCCTTGATCACGGCGCCCAGCTTCTTATAGACCTCGATGGCGGCCTGTACCGCGGCCGCGACCTCGGGGTCCAGGCCCTTGTCGAAGAACTCCTTGGGCACGCCGATGCGCAGGCCCTTGAGCGACTGTCCCAGGCCCGCCACATAGTCCGGCACCGGCACATCCACGCTGGTGGAGTCGCGCTCGTCGAAGCCGGACATGACCTGCAGGATCATGGCGGCGTCTTCCGCCGAGTAAGTGATGATGCCGGCCTGGTCCAGGCTCGAGGCGAAGGCCACGATGCCGTAGCGCGACACGCGCCCATAGGTGGGCTTGATGCCGGTGACGCCGGTGAGCGCCGCCGGCTGGCGGATGGAGCCACCGGTATCGGTGGCAGTAGCCGCCGGCGCGAGGCGCGCCGCCACGATGGCGGCGGAGCCGCCGGAAGACCCGCCCGGCACCTTGGTCTCGTCCCAGGGGTTCTTCACCGGACCGTAGAAGCTGGTCTCGTTGGAGGAGCCCATGGCGAACTCGTCCATGTTGGCCTTGCCGAGCATGACCATGCCGGCGCGCTTCATGCGCTCCACCACGGTGGCGTCGTAGGGCGCCACGAAGTTATCGAGCATCTTGGAGCCGCAGCTGGTCTTCACGCCGGCGGTGCAGAAGATGTCCTTGTGCACCATGGGCAGGCCCGTGAGGGGGCCGCCACGGCCGCCGGCGATCTCCAGGTCGGCCGTGCGGGCCTCCTGCAGCGCCTGCTCCTTCACCACGGTGATGAAGGCGTTGAGCTTGGGGTTGTACTTCTCGATGCGTCCCAGGAAGGTCCGCACCAGTTCCTCGCTGGACACTTTCCGGGCCTTCAGGTCTCGCGCCATCTCGGCGAGCGATTTGGTATGCAACATCTTGGATCCCTAGCCGCGCCGCACTTAACAGGTTAAGGGGGCGCGTTTAACGTTTGCTGATACGACGATTGCCGGACTGGCGCTCGTCTATTCGACCACCCGGGGTACCAGGTATAGCCCGGCCTCGGCTTGGGGAGCGTTGGCTTGGTAGCGCTCCCGGTCCACGTGCTCGGTCACCCGGTCCTCGCGCATGCGCTCGGCCGCCCCCACCAGGGGATGGGCCATGGGCTGGACCTGGGCCGTATCAGCCTTGTCCAGTTGGGCCACGAACTCCAGGATGCTGGAGAGGGTCTTGGCATAAGCCGGTATGTCCTGCTCGGCGATGGCCAGCCGTGCAAGACGGGCGATGGACTTCACGTCGTCCGGGGTCAGGGACATGGTCGCTCCGGGGAAAAACTTGCGGAAATCCAGAGGATTATCGCACAAAGCTGCTTGCCGCCGGAGCCCCCCATTGTTAAAGTAACCCGCTCATCTGCCCCGGTATCCCCAAGAAAACCATGTTCAAGAGCCTCCGCGGATTCTTCTCCACCGACCTGTCCATCGACTTAGGCACGGCCAACACGCTCATCTACATGCGCGGCAAGGGCATCATCCTGAGCGAGCCCTCGGTGGTGGCTATCCGCGAGGAAGCCGGGCGCGGCAACAAGGTCATCGAGGCTTACGGCCAGGACGCGAAGCGCATGCTGGGCCGCACGCCCGGCAACATCGTCGCCATCCGCCCCATGAAGGACGGCGTGATCGCCGACTTCACCATCACCGAACAGATGCTGAAGCACTTCATCAAGAAGGCGCACGGCAACCGCTACTTCCGCCCCACCCCGCGCGTGCTGGTGTGCGTGCCCTACGGCGCGACGCAAGTCGAGCGCCGCGCCATCCGCGAGTCGGCCGCCGGTGCCGGCGCGCGCAAGGTGTACCTGATCGAGGAACCCATGGCTGCGGCCATCGGTGCCGGCCTGCCGGTGCATGAAGCCAAGGGCTCCATGGTGCTGGACATCGGCGGCGGCACCTCCGAGGTGGCCGTGATCTCCCTCAACGGCATCGTCTATGCCGCCTCGGCCCGCATCGGCGGCGACCGCTTCGATGAGGCCATCATCAACTACATCCGCCGCAACTACGGCATCCTCATCGGTGAGGCCACCGCCGAGCGCGTCAAGCACGAGATCGGCTGCGCCTACCCCGGCAAGGAATTGCTGGAGCTGGACATCAAGGGCCGCAACCTCTCGGAAGGCGTGCCGCGCAGCTTCACCCTGAACAGCAACGAAGTGCTGGAGGCGCTGCAGGAACCGCTGGCCGGCATCGTCGGTGCGGTGAAGCACGCCCTGGAACAGACCCCGCCGGAACTGGGTTCCGACGTGGCCACTAACGGCATCGTCCTGACCGGTGGCGGCGCGCTGTTGCGCGACATCGACCGCCTGCTGCGCGAGGAGACCGGCCTGCCGGTGCTGATCGCCGACGACCCGCTGACCTGCGTGGCCCGCGGCGGCGGCAAGGTGCTGGAACTCATCGACGAGTACGGTGCCGAGACCTTCGCGGTCGAATAAAACCGCTCCTGAGGGCCATGGCCTGTTGCGGCCCAAGGCTCCCGGCCCCAAACTAACGCATCCTTATATATGCGGCGGTCTGAGGCCCCGGTGAACCCCCTCCCCCAGATCGACTCCCGCCGGCCGTCACTTCCTGGGGCGCCCTGAGTGGCCGTCTTCCGCCGTCAACGCTCGCCCCAGCTCTTCTCCAGCCGCCCTGCCGGCGCGTTGCGCACCCTGCTGTTCATCTGCCTGTCCATCGTCATGATGGTCTATGACCACCAGACCGGACGCCTGCGACAGATCCATGCGGCCCTCGCGACCCTCGTCTATCCGGTGCAGCTGGTGGTGGATGCACCCCATGCCTTGTTCATCTGGGCCGGCGACAAGCTCGCCACCCACAGCGCGCTGATGACAGAGAACGCCCAGCTCAAGAGCCAGCTGCTGCAGGCCAACGTGAACCTGCAGACGCTCGCTTCCCTGGAGCAGGAGAACCAGCGCCTGCGCAACCTGATGCAGGCCACCGCGCAGATGGGCGGGCGCATCAGCGTGGCGGTGATCCTCTCCGCCGACCTGGATCCATTCCGTCACCTGATAGTGATCGACAAGGGCACCCACGACGGCGTGTACGAGGGCCAGACGGTGCTGGACGCCTACGGCATCGTGGGCCAGGTGACCCGCGCCGATCCCCTGGCCTCCGAGGTGACCTTGGTGAGCGATCCGGGCCAGGCCATCCAGGTGGAGGTGAACCGCACCGGCCTGCGCACCCTCGCCACGGGCACCGCCGACCTCATCCAACTCTCGCTGCCCTACGTCACCAACAACGCCGACATCAAGCAAGGCGACCTGCTGGTGAGCTCCGGCCTCGGCGGACACTATCCGCAGGGTTACCCCGTGGGTGTGATCACCCAGTTCGACCGCGACCCGGCGGAACCCTTTGCCCATGTGAGCGCGCGTACCGCGGCCGACCTCAACCACGGCCACGAAGTGCTGCTCTACTGGCCGGCCCAGGCGCCGCCCGCCACGGAACTGCCGCCCAAGCCGGCACCGGTGGTGAAGCCCAAGCCCGGGAAGAAGAAATGATCGGCGACTTCAGCGCCCCGCGCGGCCTCTGGTTCATCGTCGCCAGCTACGTGGTGGCGCTGGTCCTGACCATCTGGCCGCTGCCGCAATGGGCCGAGGTGCTGCGCCCGGTATGGGTACCGCTGCTCACCATCTATTGGTGCCTGTGGCTGCCGCATCGGGTCGGCGTGATCACGGCGTTCCTGGCGGGCCTCTTGGTGGATGCCCTGAGCGGCACGCTGCTGGGCGAGCATGCCCTGGCCCTGATAGTGGTGGCCTGGGCCACGCTCTGGCTGCACCTGCAGGTGCGGGTCTTCCCCTGGTGGCAGCAGTACGT
>Ga0265338_10002642_pt1 | contig 26407 bp, 25 predicted proteins | sample 42126metaG_FD_193579 | JGI IMG/M metagenome (GOLD analysis project Ga0265338, IMG submission 193579) | Rhizosphere microbial communities from Carex aquatilis grown in University of Washington, Seatle, WA, United States - 4-21-26 metaG | ecosystem: Host-associated > Plants > Roots > Rhizosphere...
GTCCAGCAGCCCAGTGCCTGAAGCGCCTTGCGATCGAGCAATTCTTCCCCCTGACCTCCATAGAATCAGGCGTCAGGTTACGCAATCGCCCTCAAACGCTCCACGGTTTCCTGCGATGAACCAAAAATTTTGCTGCCCAATTTTAATCTGGCCCCTTACTGCAACAGAACCAGTCGCCTTACCCCGCAGTCGAGCCGATTCGCGAGCACCTTGCGTTCTATGCCGATCGCGTCGATTCGATCGAGGAGCGTTCCTGAGCGCGCCAGGGCAGGCATAACCGCGTCCCCGCCGCCCGGAGAAAATTCCGGGCGCCTCTTTTATAGTGAAGCAGCGCTCACCTTGCTATCCGCATCATAAGAGTCGCGATATACCGCTTCGCACTCACGCATCCCGCTGGCTGAACCGCCGCACGACCAGCCACCCCGCCGCAAAAAGACATGCCGCGAGCACCGCCATCGAACGCGCCGGTGCAATCGCGTATTGCGTCGTCAGCGCGCCGCGCATCAAGTCGACGGCGTATGCCGCGGGATCGTACGAGGCGGCGAGGCGAAGCCACTCCGGTGCGAGATCGAGCGGATAGAGGCCGCCCGACAGGAAGAACATCGGCAGAAGCAAGGTATTCGACACGACCGGAAACACGATCACCGAGCGGAACGGCAGCGCGAGCGCGAGTCCCAATGCGGAGAACACGAGCGCGGCGAACGCCATCGCCATGACGAGGAGCGCCAGATTCAGCGCGGTCAGGCCGATGCCGATCGTGGGCGCGAACGGCAGCAGCAGCAGGCTTTGCACCCACGCGATGAACGCGCCCGCGCCGACCTTGCCCGCCGCGATCTCGATGCGGCCCACGGGCGACACGAGCAACGCGTCGAGCAGGCCCGTTTGCCGGTCATGCACGATGCCGACCGCGGCGGAGATCGCGGTGAACATCAGCGAGAGGCCGACCACGCCCGGAAAGATGTACGCCTGATAACCGGTGACTTCCGCGTAGGTGCCGCTCCTGAGCGCCGCGCCGAGCACGAACAGATACAGCAGCGGTTGCGTCAGACCGAACAGGATGCGGATCGGCGACGCCCAGAATCGCTTCAGGTCGAACCAGACGATGGTCAGCACGTTGCTCATGCGCTCGCCTCGCCGGACGCGCCGGCAAGATCGCCGCGGCGCGCGTCGATCCAGTGGCCGACGACGTCCATGAGGTCGGGTGCGGCGATGTCGGCGCCGAGCACGCGGCACGGAATGCGTTGCAGCAAGTCCGGCAGCACGGATTGCGGATCTGCGCCCGACACGACGACGCCGTCGTCGGCGATCTCGACCGGGTAGCTGTGTGCGGCGAGCCATTGGCATGCCGCGTCAATGTCCTGCACCTGGAGGCGGATCGTGCCGGGCACGGGCGCATGCATGGCCCGCCAGGAGCCGCCTGCGACCAGCTCGCCGCGATGCAGTACGACGACGCGATCGGCTTCGCGTGCCTCTTCGGTATGGTGGGTCGAGCACAGCACCGTGTGACCGCCGCCGGCCAGCGCGCGGATTTCCGACCAGAACGCGCGCCGCGCGGCGACATCGAGCCCCGGTGTCGGCTCATCAAGCAGCAGGATGGGCGGCCGCGTGATCAGTGCTCGCGCCAGTTCGAGCCGCCGGCGCTGGCCGCCCGACAAAGACTGCACGGGCAGCGCGGCCAGCGCATCGAGGCCGAAGGTCGTCAGCAGTTCGTCGACGCGCCGCCGGGCCTCGCGCCCTCTCAATCCCTGGCATTGCGCGATGAACCACAGATTGTCGCGAGCATTCAGGCGCGGCTCCAGCGCCGATGTCTGAAACACGACGCCGATTCGCGAACGCACCTGCGCAGGCTGTGCGACCGCGTCGATGCCATCGATGAAAATCCGCCCTTCGCCCGGCACGGCGAGCGTGGCGAGTAGCGAGAGCAGCGTCGTCTTGCCCGCGCCATTGAGGCCGACCAGCGCGACCAGTTCGCCCTGCCCGACCGTCAAGCTGACGTCGTGCAGGATCGCGCGGCCGCCGCGCCGAACGCTCACGTTATGCACTTCGATGCTGGGTCGATCCGCCATGACAACCATGCTCCAACTGCTCAGTCGAGGCGCTCGGGGCGCACCGATGGGTTCGCGAAGTGCACCCGTGCCGCCATCGGCCCCGTGACCAGGACCCGCCCCCGGCTGTCGACCATCAGCACCGAGTCGACTCCGACTTTGTGCGTAAGCCCCATGGCCGCGGGGCCCGCGATGAACAGCGGTTTGCTGGCGCCATCGGACAACGCGCCCGCGTGCGGTCCGGGTTCCACGAGAACGGTCACCGACTCGCTTTCTGTCGCGGGAAAGCCGTTGCGCGGATCGATGATATGGCAGTAGCGCACGCCACCGGAACGGTAGAAGCGCTCGTAGTCGCCGCTCGTGCCGATCGCCTCGCCGTCGTGCAGTTCGAGCGTCGCGAGCGATCCCGCCTTGCGCGGGTCCTGGATGCCGACCTGCCAGGGCGTGCCGCCCTTGCTGCCCATCGCGAGCAGGTTGCCGCCCACGTCGATCAACGCGTTTTTCACGCCGTGCTGCTTCAGGATCGCGGCCGCTTCGTCGAGCGACCAGCCCTTCGCGTAACCGCCGAAGTCGATGGCGACGCTGCGGTTCGTGCTGGTGACGACGCCGGACGGCGAGATCACGAGGTTCGCGATGCCGGCGCGTTGCGCCGTCACGCCCAGTACCGCATCACGCGGCGGCGGTTTAACGTCGAACTGGTCGGCCTGAAAGCCCCAAAGTCGAATCAGCTTGCCGATGCCGGGATCGAAGAGCCCGTCGGTGTCGATCGACAGCTTTTGTGCGAAACGGAGGATGGTGGCGAGTTCCGCAGACGCCTGGAAGGGCTGGCCCGCGGCAATGCTGCTGTTGAGTCGCGTGACTTCCGACGGCTGCCATGCATGCATCTCGCGATGCATCTGCTGGAAGTGAGAGAACACGGCGTCCGTGTCCTTCTGCGCTTCGTCGAGCGGCACATCGTAAAGGGCCAGTTGCACGCGGGTACCGAATACGTAAGTACCCTGAACATAGACTTCAGGCGACCTCAGTGTCAGCCAGAGTGCAACCGCGATGCCGACGACGCCTGCCAGCGCGATCCAGATCGCTTTTCGGGAAATAAACAATTCATCAACTCTTGAATGGCCCGGATTTAAAGCCAATCTAAAACCGGTACAACCCGGATAACAGATAGCAGCCGCAATGCAGACTATCCGGAATGCTGATTCTCATCAAGCGCGGGTTTCAATTTCCATTGCGTCTGAGTGACGCACGTCTCAAAAACTAATAATTGCGGCGCATCGACGCATATCTCAAAAGTCATTGTCGACCGCCCGGTTAAATATTCGTTTTAAATCAAACGCTGGCGCTACTGAACTGACCCCGAAGGGGGTGGCAGGCGTCGCAACCGGCCCGGTGGCCCCTTCCGGTATCTCAAAATTTTTGATATACATCAAGGTGGCCAGGCAGTCGGACCCCGACACTACGAATGTTTTTTAAACATGCCCTCGAAAGTTGGCAATTTGCAGAAGTAGAGTCTCCCGCATTTTCAGGGAGAGATTTCTGAAGTACGTTCGGCAATAAAGCAGCAGATTTAAGTGGCGTTTTGTCGCACCATTAAGTGGCGTTTTGCCGCAACTACATAGGGGCGCTCTTTTTAAACCGGTAGCGCACCACTCAAGTGCCCGGCTTTGAAACGAATCGAAGAGTGAGAATGTGATGACTGATCCAAAAGTTAAATCCGAAGAATCCCTGAATCCCCAGGTCTCGAGCCGTCGCCGGTTCCTCGCGTCATCGGCGGTCGCCGGTCTCGCAGGCGCGACGCTGTCGCTCGGTCTCGCCGGTTGCAACAACGACAAGCGTGGCGACGCCGTTGCGGCAGCGGGTGCAAGCGGCGCAGACGGTGCAAGCGGCACGGGTGCCGCCGACAACATCAGCTGGGGCAAGTACGAAGTCCACCCCGGCAAGCTCGACACGTACTACGGCTTTTCGAGCGGCGGCCACTCGGGCGAGCTGCGCGTTCTCGGTTTTCCGTCGGGCCGCGAAATCCGCCGCATTCCGGTGTTCAACATCGACTGTATGTCGGGCTGGGGCATCACGAACGAGTCGCGCAAGATCATCGGCACGCGACCGAACGGTCAGCTGAACTTCATGACCGGCGATACGCACCACGTCCACATGTCGTACACGGACGGCGTCTACAACGGCAAGTACATTTTCGTCAACGACAAGATCAATGCGCGTATTGCGCGCGTGCGTCTTGACACGATGGAATGCGATGCAATCACGTCGCTGCCGAACGTGCAGGGTTTCCACGGTATTTTCCCGGACAAGCGCGACCCGGTTGACGACAAGATCAACTACACGACGCGCGTGTTCTGCGGTAGCGAATTCCATATTCCGCAACCGAACAACGGGCACGATATCAACGACCCGACGAAGTACGGCTGCCTCTTCACCTGCGTCGACGCTGAAACGATGCAGCCGCGCTGGCAGGTTCGCGTCGACGGCAACATGGACCTCGTCGCGACCTCGTATGACGGCAAGCTCGCTTGCTCGAACCAGTACAACACGGAAAACGGCGTCCACTACGAAGACATGATGACGGCGGAACGCGACTCGTGCGTGTTCTTCAACGTCGCCCGTATCGAGGAAGCGGTCAAGAACGGCAAGTTCTTCCACGTCGGCGATTCGAAGGTGCCGGTTGTGGATGGCACGAAGGCCGGCAACCCCGACCCGAAGACCGCACTCACCGCCTACGTTCCGGTGCCGAAGAACCCGCACGGCGTGAACATCTCGCCGGACGGCAAGTACTACGCGTGCTCCGGCAAGCTGTCGCCGACGGCCACGGTGATCTCGCACGAACTGATGCTCAAGTGGTTCGACGGCGGTCTGAAAGAGCCGCGCGACGCAGTCGTCGCCGAGCCGGAAATCGGTCTTGGACCCCTTCACACGGGCTTCGACGGCAAGGGCTTCGTCTACACCACGCTCTTCCTCGACAGCCAGATCGTCAAGTGGGATCTCGCCGCAGCGATCAAGTCGTACCAGGGCGACAAGAACGCGAAGGTGGTCGTCGACCGTATTGACGTGCACTACCAGCCGGGTCACGGCTTCACGTCGATGGGCGAAACGAATCAGCCGGACGGTCAGTACTTCGTTTCGGACAACAAGTTCTCGAAGGACCGCTTCCTGCCGGTCGGTCCGATGCACCCGGAGAACGGTCAGCTGATCGACATCAGCGGCGAAAAGATGCAGCTCGTGGGCGACCACCCGATGTATCCGGAACCGCACGACACGATCATGGTTCGCCGCGACATCATCAAGACGCGCCAGATCTACAACATCGACGACTACCCGCTCGCAGTGAAGAGCGCGAAGGACTGTCGCGTCGAGCGCAACGGCAAGAAGGTGACGGTCCATCTGACGTCGCAGGCCCCGACGTTCGGCCTGCGTGAATGGACGGTGAAGAAGGGCGACGAAGTCACGATCATCCTGACGAACCTGGATAAGGTCGAAGACTTGACGCACGGCTTCGCGATCCCGCTCCACAACATCAACTTCACCGTGCATCCGCAGCAGACCCAGTCGGTCACGTTCATCGCTGACAAGCCGGGCGTGTACTGGTGCTATTGCACGAACTTCTGCCACGCGCTGCACCTTGAAATGCGATCGCGAATGCTGGTTGAGGCGTAAGGCGCAAGCGCCTGTGTAAGCATCCGGCGGGGCCTGGGACGATTTTTATGGTTGCGTCCCGGGGCCCCCCCCGCCGGTCAGTAGATTCAATCTCGACGTTTCGAAGCCCAGCATGACGAAGTTCCCACGCGCGGCCATTCCGGCCTCCGCGGCGTTGCTGATACACGTCGCCGCCGCCGCCACGCTGACCGTCCATCCCGGTGAGGGAATCGTCGCGGCCGTCGAAGCGGCGCGCCCCGGGGATACGGTCATCGTCGAGCACGGCCATTACGACGGGCACATCCGGATCGACAAGCCGCTGACGCTGCGCGGAATCGACCATCCGGTGATCGACGGGAACTACACGGGCGACACCATTCGCATCGCCTCGCCCGGCGTGACGATCAGCGGTTTCGATGTCGTGAACAGCGGTTCCGACCTGACCGCGCAGAACGCGGGCATCTACGTGCAACCCGGCTCGGACAACGCCGAGGTCGACCATTGCCAGCTCGTCTACAACCTGTTCGGCATGTGGATCGAGAAGTCGAACAACGTGCGCGTGCTCGACAACGTTATCGTCGGCAAGCGCGATTACCTGTCGCCGAATCGCGGCAACGGCATCGAGCTTTACAACACCCACGAGGCGCAAATCGCCGGCAACGAGATCAGCTACTCGCGCGACGGCATCTACGTCGACATCTCGTACCACGCGCAGTTCCTGCACAACAAGATCCACGACGTTCGCTACGGCACGCATTACATGAACTCGTACTACAACGTGTGGGACGGCAATGAGGTCTACCACAATCGAGGCGGCCTCGCGATCATGGAATCGCGCAATCAGATCGTGAAGAACAACCGGGTCTGGGGCAACACGGACCACGGCATCATGCTGCGTACAGTCCAGGATTCGGTGATCGAGAACAATGTCGTCGCCGGCAACCAGCGCGGCTTTTTCATCTACGACGCCGAGTACAACAAGCTGCACGACAACCTCGTCATCGGCAACAAGGTCGGCGCGCATCTGTGGGGTGGATCGGTCGACAACGAAGTGACCCGCAACAATTTCATCCAGAACCGCGAACAGGTCCGCTACGTCGCCGCCAAGGACGTGTCGTGGAGCGGCAACTACTGGAGCAACTATTACGGCTGGGACAAGCGCGGCCGCGGCATCGGCGACATCCCGTACAAGGCGAGCGATCTCGTCGACCGGCTGACCTGGCGCGTGCCCGCGGTGAAGGTGCTGATGAACAGCCCGGCGGTGCAGTCGATGCGTCTCGTCGCCCAGCAATTTCCGCTGCTCGCGGTGCCGACCGTCGTCGACGACGCGCCGCTCATGCAGCCGACTCACGCCAACTGGCAGAAGTGGGTCGGGAGGCTTCAATGATTGAACTAACTAGTGTCTGCCGGACGTATGGTCCGCTGCGTGCGGTCGACGGCGTCGATCTCAAGATCCGCAAGGGCGAACTGTTCGGCCTGATCGGCCGCAACGGCGCAGGCAAGAGCACGCTGTTCCAGCTGATGCTCGGTCTCATCGCCGCCGATGCGGGGCAGGTCCGCATCGATGGCGTGCCCGTGAACGGCCCGGGATTTCGGGCGGTGAAGCGCACGCTCGGCTATCTGCCGGAAAACGTCGTGCTTTACGACAACCTGAGCGGGATCGAAACCATGCAATTCTTCGCACGGTTGAAGGGCGTGGGCGCATCGGACTGCGACCGGCTTCTCGATCAGGTCGGCCTCGGCCACGCGTCCGGGCGCAAGGTGCGTGAGTACTCGAAAGGGATGAAGCAGCGGCTCGGCTTCGCGCAGGCGCTGCTCGGCAACCCTCGCCTGCTGTTTCTCGATGAGCCGACCAATGGTCTGGATCCCGAAGGCATCCGCGAGTTCTATCAGATCCTGAAAGCGCATCAGCAGGAAGGCACGACCATCGTCATCACGTCGCACATCCTTGCGGAGATCCAGCAGCGCGTCGATCGCCTCGCGATCATCCGCAGCGGCAAGATTCAGGCGGTGGGCAGCGTGCAGGCCCTGCGCGGCGAGATGAATCTGCCGCTGACCATCGAAGTCGTTTCGCGCGACGACGACACGAGCGAACTCGAAGCCGCGATGCGCCGTCTGCCGATCGGCGAGCTGACGGTCCTCGGACGTCACGTCGAGGCCCAGTGCCCGCGCGACGCAAAAATGAGCGTACTCGCGGCGCTCTCTTCAATGTCCGATAGAATAGCCGACCTGCAAATCCAGGAGCCTTCACTCGAAGATGTGTTCCTCGGCTATACGGGAGGAAGAGCATGAACATCTCGCAGATCCGCGCTATCGCCGGCAAGGAATTCCACGACCGCATCCGCAGCCGCTGGGTGCTCTCGGTCACGCTCGTGTTCGCCGCCTTCACGCTCGCCATCCTGTACTTCGGGGCGGCCGCGCAGGGCGCAGTCGGCTATCAGGGCATCCAGCCGCTGATCGCGAGTCTCGTCAGCCTGACGATTTATCTGCTGCCGCTGATCGCGCTGATTCTCGGCTTCGATACGCTCGTCGGCGAGCGCGAACGCGGCACGCTTAATCTGCTGCTCTCGTATCCGATCAACCGCGTCGAGCTGCTGCTCGGCAAGTACCTCGGGCTCGCGCTCGCGCTGACCTGCGCGACGCTGGCCGGCTTCGGCGCTGGCGGCATCGTGATTCTCGTGCGCGCCCCCGCGTTCGACTGGTATCAGTACGCGGGCTTCGTCATCAGCGCGGTGCTGCTCGGCTGGGTCTTCCTGAGCCTCGCGGTATCGGCCTCGGCGTTCTGTTCGAGCCGCGCGTCGGCGAGCGGCGTCGCGATCGCGATCTGGTTCTTCTTCGTGCTCGTCTACGACCTGCTGCTGCTCGGCGCCCTCGTGCTGACCGGCGGCGCGGCGCTCGGTTCGATGTTCCCGATCTTGCTGATGCTCAATCCGGCCGACGTGTTCCGCATTCTGAACATCTTCGGCCCGGAAGATCTGCACACGATGTTCGGTTTGCTCAGCGTGTTCCCCGCCCAGTTCGCGGAACCGCTTTTTCTGGGCCCCGTGATGCTCGCGTGGATCGTGGCGCCGCTCGGCTTCGCCGCCTGGAGATTCAATCGATGAAATCGCACCCTCTCATTACTGCCTTCAAAGTCGGCTTCGCGGCGCTTGCGTTCACGCTCGTCGCCGCCTGCCAGAGCAATTCGGCCTCCGTGCCGCCGCCGCATGAAGTGACCGATGCAACGGTGAGCGTGCTCGACGGGATGAGCCTGAACGAATATCCCGGCCCGAAGGCGCAAATCATCTATGAGAGCGGCGAGGCCGATTTCTTCTGCGACACGCTCGGGCTTTTCTCGGTTTACCTGCGCCCGGAGCATGACCGTAAGGTAAGCGTGATGTATGTGCAGGACATGGGAGCCGCGGACTGGCAGCATCCCGCCGGGCACTGGATCGACGCAAAGCAGGCGACCTATGTGGTCGGCTCGAAGAAGCTCGGCTCGATGGGACAAACGTTTGTGTCGTTCGCGAAGGCGAGCGACGCCGAGCAGTTCGTTAAATCCGAGGGCGGAAAGGTGTACCGCTTCGACCAGATCACGATCGACATGGCGACGACCGATGGCGGCGTAGTCAAAGACGAAAACATGTAAGGAGTTCATATGACGTCTTTTTTCCACAACACGCCTTCCGAAGCGGTCCGGCAGATCGACGATCTGAGCAGCCTGAGTTATGAAATGCGCGAAGACCGCAAGCGCATCCTCGCCCAGTATGACGCCGCCGATGAAACCGCTCTGCTCGCGGCGATCGTGGCGGGCGAAGTCGCGGAGCATCCGGCCTACGAGCACTACCTCGTGGCGAAGCTGCTGGGCGAAACGCGCGAGGCGCTGAGAGAACAGCTGCGCGAAGTTTGCGTCAACGGAGTATGACGATGCTGCACATCGACCTGAAAGAACATATTGAAGCGACCTTCCCCGAGTCGCAACTGACATCGGTCACGCTGCGCCGTGACGCGCTCGAACTGAGCCTGTCGAACGGCGTCGATCTGACGCTGCGCATCATCAGCCCGACCGAGTACGCGATGAACTGGCGCTGGGGCGATATCGGCATGAGCATCGACACCGCGCCGCTGCACGACAAACTCTCGACATATCCGAATCATCTGCACACGCTCGAAGGTGCGGTGGTCGCCGACCCGGTCACCGAAATGGGCGCCGAGCCTTGGCGCAACGTTCGCGCATTGATCGAACGACTCATCGAGCAACCGCTACTGGGCTACGAGCCTTCGTTTGCAAAACTTGCGTCCGACTAACCTGGCGGACGCATCCCGATTCAAAGAATCGTAACCCTGCTCCCTCCTTAAAGCTGAAGAATCATGAAAAACCGTAACTTGTTGATTGCTGGACTTGGATTTGCGTTGGCGCTTGGCCTTGCGGGCTGCGGAAAGAACGATGACGCATCGAAGGCGGCGAGCGCCGATCCCGCGTCGGTCGCTCCCGTTGCAACCGTGGCGGTCGCCTCGGCGCCGTCGGACACGCCCGCTCCTGTGGCAGCAGCAGCCAGCGACGCAGCACCGGTCGCGACGGCCGTTGCAGCGACGACCACCGCCAGCGCCGATAACTCGGCCGTGGGCGAGAAAACGTTCAAGAGTGTCTGCTTCATGTGCCACCAGACGGGTGCCGCCGGCGCGCCGGTTTTCGGCAACAAGACTGACTGGGCGCCGCGTATCGCCCAAGGCAAGCCGACGCTGTACAAGCACGCCAAGGAAGGCTTCACCGGCAACAACGGCACGATGCCCCCGCGCGGCGGCAACCCGAGCCTGAAGGACGCCGAAGTCGAAGCAGCAGTGGACTACATGGTTTCGAAGGCTCAGTAATACCAGTGGCGACACCGCGTCACGTTTAGAGAACCGGCGCGGTGTCACGAATAACAGGGCTTTCGCAGCCACGTGGCCCGGTCAAAGTGACGAAAATGAAAGTGTGGTTCCGGATCATACTGTCTGTGTTTTTTCTCCTGCTGGCCCGCCCGGGCTTTGCTTCGATCTACGAGCAGGAGTTGCCAGACCAGCTTTTCAGCCAACCCGAGATGTGCAAATGGACCGATTGCGCGGGCGTTCTGCCTGGTGCGACCGAGTTCTCGGCGCGCAAGGGTAATCCGCCGTATGTCGAAGCCTATTCGAACGATGGCCATACACGGCAGCTAAAGGGCTACGTGTTCCTGTCGACGGATATCGTCGACATTCAAGGCTATTCGGGGAAACCGATCGTCACGCTGATCGGGATGGATACGAAAGGCGTGATCACGGGCGTTCGCGTGCTCAAGCACAGCGAGCCGATCCTGCTCGTCGGCATTCCCGAGAGCAAGCTGCTTAGCTTCCTGCACCAGTACCTCGGCAAGTTCGCGGGCGCGCGCTTCGAGATCGGCAACGCCGAAGCAGGCAGCGCGAGCCTCGACGCGATCTCCGGTGCGACCGTCACCGCGATTGCAGAAAACCAGTTGATTTCGCGTTGCGCCGTGGCAGTGGCAAGCCAGGTCGGCCTCGTGAAGGAAACCATTCTGCCGCAGGCGAAACTGCTGGACGACAACAAGCGCTATAACTGGCACGACCTCGTCGACATGGGCGCGGTCCAGCATCTGCCGATCCGTCCTTCCGAGGTCGGCGAGGCGGACAACGGTACGCCCTATCTCGACCTGTACTACGGCTATCTGAACGCACCCTCGATCGGCAAGAGCATTCTCGGCGACTACGACTACAAGCAGCTCATGAGCGAGCTCAAGCCGGGCGAGCATGCGCTCTTCATCGTGTCGAACGGCACCGGATCGTTCAAGGGATCGGGCTTCGTGCGCGGCGGTATCTATGACCGCATCCAGGTGCGTCAAGGGATCAACGCGTTCACGTTCAAGGACTCCGATTACCTGAACCTCTACACGCTGCAGGCAGCGGGTGCTCCGTCGTTCAACGAGACCGGCATCTTCATCGTTCGCAGCACGAAGCTCAGTGCGGCCTACCCGTGGAAATTCGTGTTTCTCGGCAACAAGGTCGACCGGCAGACCGGCGCGAAGACGTTCTCCGCGTTCAATTCGCCGTACTGGCTGCCGGCGCGGTTCCTCGAAGGCGGTCGTCCGCACGTCGAAGAGGAAGTACCGGCCTGGTACAAGGCGTGGAAGGGCAAGTCGCTCGAGATCGGTCTCTTCGCGGCCTGGTCGCTCGCGGTCATCGCGTTCTTCGCGACGCGCGACCGCTGGGTGCGCAAGGCGAAGCGCGCGAACAAGCGCTGGGTGTCGTGGCCGAAGACGGCGAGCTGGCTGATCGCCATCGGTTTCGCCGGCTGGCTCGAAATGGCGCAGCCGTCGATCACGCAGGTGCTCACGTTCATCCACTCGCTGCTCGGCGGCTGGAACATCGGGCTCTTCCTGTCCGATCCGCTGATCTTCATGTTCTGGATCGTGATCGCGGTGACGGTGATCATCTGGGGGCGCGGCCTGTTCTGCGGCTGGATGTGTCCGTTCGGCTCGATGTCCGAACTGCTCTACAAGATCGCAGGCGCATTGGGTCTGAAGAAGCTGCAGCGCAAGCTGCCGATGCGCTGGCACAACCGGCTGCGCAAGCTCAAGTACGTGGTGTTCGCGGTGTTGCTCGTCGTGTCGTTCTTCTCGATGCCGTGGGCCGAAAAACTCGCCGAAGTCGAACCGTTCAAGACGACGTTCCTGGTCGGCGTGCTCAATCGTGCCTGGCCGTTCGAGCTGTTCTGGGCGGCGATCATCGGTGTGTCGATCTTCGTGGAGCGGCCGTTCTGCAAGTACCTGTGCCCGCTCGGCGCGAGCCTCGCGCTGCCGGGATGGTTCCGGTTCCTCAAGCTGCGCCGCAAGCCCGAATGCACGAGCTGTCATGCATGCGCGAAGGGTTGCGGATCGCTCGCGATCGACGACGCGGGACGCATCGACCAGATGGAGTGCATGCTCTGCCTCGACTGCATGGTGCTGTATTACGACGAGCACACCTGCCCGCCCTTGTCGAAAGAAAGAAAGCGGCGCGAGAGGGAAGGATTGCCGCTCACGCCGGTGGACCGGACCGGCCATTACATCCCGATCAAGAAGATCTGAATGGCGTGTTCTGCGATACCACTACTAACTCACACGAAATGAAATGGGGTGTGTGAATGAATCGAATGTGCAAGGTTTGGGTGACGCTTCAACTGACGGCGGGCCTTTCGGCCTGGGCTGTCGTCGGACACGCGCAAGGGGTGACGACGCCCGATGCCGAACGCGGAAAAACAATCGTGACGACGGTGTGCGCCGCATGTCACGGTGCGGACGGCAACAGCGCGGCGGAAACGTACCCGAAGCTGGCGGGCCAGCATCCGGGGTATATCGCCAAGCAACTGAAGGACTTTAAATCGGCGACGCGCAGCAACCCGATCATGGCAGGCATGGCGGGTACGCTTTCGGATCAGCAGATCGTCGACGTCGCCGCGTACTTCTCGGTCCAGACGCCGCAGCCCGGATACGCGCACGACAAGGACACCGTCGCGCTCGGGCAAAAGATTTATCGCGGCGGCATTGCGGATAAAGGCGTGCCGGCATGCGCGGGCTGTCACGGCCCGGCGGGGCAAGGCATTCCCTCGCAGTATCCGCGCCTGTCGGGACAGTGGGCAGCCTATACGGCAAGTCAGTTGGGCGCGTTCACTCAGGGGCCGGGCGCTCGCAACAACAGCGAGCCGATGCACGCCATTGCATCTCGCCTCTCGGACAACGAGATCAAGGCAGTGGCCGATTACATCGCCGGATTGCACTAAGCGCGACTGACTGACATTCCGTCGCGGACTCGGGAAGGCAACTCGACGCCGCGCCGGAAAGACAAGTTCAATTCAGAAATGGGAAATGTGATGCAAGACCAGGACAAAAAAAGCATCGACGGTAGCCGTCGTACCTGGCTGATTGCCGCGTCGGTGGTGGGCGGTGTCGGGGGCGTGGCCACCGTCGTGCCGTTCGTCGGTTCGTTTGCGCCATCGGAAAAGGCCAAGGCGGCGGGGGCTGCGGTCGAAGTCGATATCAGCCACCTGAAGCCCGGTGAAATGATGACCGTGGCATGGCGCGGCAAGCCGGTGTGGATTCTCAATCGCACCGACCAGATGCTCGCCGACGTTCAGAAAGCGAATAACGACGTTGCCGATCCGAATTCGTTGAAGCCGTTTTCGATGCCGGACCCGGACTACTGCAAGAACGAGTTCCGCTCGCGGGCCGAACGCAAGAACATCCTCGTCGCCGTCGGCGTGTGCACGCACCTCGGGTGCACGCCGACGCCGCGCTTCCAGGACGGCCCGCAGCCGAATCTGCCCGACAACTGGCCCGGCGGCTTCCTGTGCCCGTGCCACGGCTCGACCTACGACATGGCGGGCCGCGTGTTCAAGAACAAACCTGCGCCGCAGAACCTCGACATTCCGCGGTTCATGTTCACGTCCGCGACGCAGCTCGTCATCGGCAAGGACGAAAAGGGAGAAGCGTAATGGCGGCTGAAAAAACTGTAGAAACAACGGGGCTCGTCGGCTGGATCGACCGGCGTTTCCCGCTGACGGCGACCTGGAAGGCGCACCTCTCCGAATACTACGCACCGAAGAACTTCAACGTCTGGTACTTCTTCGGCTCGCTGGCGGCACTGGTGCTGGTCAACCAGATCGTCACCGGCATCTTCCTCACGATGAACTACAAGCCCGATTCGATGCTCGCATTCGCATCGGTCGAGTACATCATGCGCGAAGTGCCGTGGGGCTGGCTGATCCGCTACATGCACTCGACGGGCGCGTCGATGTTCTTCATCGTCGTGTATCTGCACATGTTCCGCGGGCTGATGTACGGCTCGCACCGCCGGCCGCGCGAACTCGTGTGGATCTTCGGCTGCGCGATTTTCCTGTGCCTGATGGCGGAAGCGTTCTTCGGCTACCTGCTTCCGTGGGGGCAGATGTCGTTCTGGGGCGCACAGGTGATCGTGAACCTGTTCTCGGCGATTCCTGTGATCGGCCCGGACCTGTCGCTGTGGATTCGCGGCGACTACGTGGTCTCGGACATCACGCTGAACCGCTTCTTCGCATTCCACGTGATCGCGATTCCGCTCGTGCTGGTGGCGCTCGTCGCCGCGCACATCATCGCGCTGCATGAAGTGGGTTCGAACAACCCGGACGGCATCGAGATCAAGGAGAAGAAGGACGAGAAAGGCCGGCCGCTCGACGGCATTCCGTTCCACCCGTACTACTCGGTGCACGATTTCCTCGGGGTCTGCGTATTCCTGCTGATCTTCGCCGCAGTCGTGTTCTTCACGCCGGAGATGGGCGGCTACTTCCTCGAAGCGAATAACTTCGTGCCGGCCAATCCGCTGCAGACGCCGCCTGAAATCGCGCCCGTGTGGTATTTCACCGCGTTCTACGCGATGCTGCGTGCGACGACGGATCCGTTCAAGATCGTGCTGATGATCGTCGTTGCGCTGCTCGGCCTGCTCGCCCTTTTCCGGGCTCGCGGCAAGTGGCGCGCCGGGCTGCCGGTGCTGTCGATCCTCGTGATCGTCGCGATGTACCTCACCGAATCGAAGTTCTGGGGTGTGGTGGTGATGGGTGGTGCCGTGATCACGTTGTTCTTCCTGCCGTGGCTCGACCAGGCTCCGGTGAAGTCGATCCGCTACCGTCCGTTCTTCCACAAGGTGTTCCTCGGGATTTTCGTCGTCGTGTTCCTGATCCTCGGGTTCCTCGGCACGCGTCCGCCGTCACCGGTCGGCACCGTGATCGCACAGGTCTGCGCGCTGATCTACTTCGCGTTCTTCCTCGGCATGCCTTTCTGGACGCGGCTTGGTACGTTCAAGCGGCCGCCGGAGCGCGTGCGGTACAAGCCTCACTAAGAGAACGGGGAGAACGTAAAGATGAAACAACTGTTTAGCAGGCTGGCGCGCGCGGGCGCGGCATCGATCGCAATCGCATTCGCACTCGGCAGCGCTCCGGTGCACGCCGAAGAAGGTTTCCCGCTCGACCGGGCGCCGGATAATTCGGCCAACCTGGCTTCGTTGCAGCACGGCGCGCAGCTCTTCGTGAACTATTGCCTGAGCTGTCACAGCGCGACGATGATGCGCTATAGCGGATTGCAGGGTATCGGCCTTTCGGAAAAGACCATTCAGGACAACCTGCTGTTCGCGACCGACAAGGTCGGCAGCACGATGACCGTGGCCATCCGCCCCGACGACGCGAAGGCGTGGTTCGGCGCGCAACCGCCGGACCTCTCGGTGGAAGCGCGTGCGCGCAGCCGCGACTGGCTCTACACGTATCTGCGCGGTTTCTATCGCGACGATACGCGGCCGACCGGCTGGAACAACATGGTCTACGCGAACGTGGGCATGCCCCACGTCCTGTGGCAATTGCAGGGCCAGCGCGCCGCGAAGTTCGAGGACGTCGTCGACGAGAAGACCGGCGAGAAGATCCACAAGTTCGTGGGCTTCCAGCAGGTGACGCCCGGCACCTTGTCGCCGGAGAAGTACGATGCGGCGGTGGGCGATCTGGTCGGATACCTGTCGTGGATGGCAGAACCGCATAAGCAGACCCGCACGCACCTCGGCGTCTGGGTGCTGCTGTTCATCGGCTTGATGACGGTCGTCGCGTGGAGGCTGAACGCCGCCTACTGGAAGGACGTCAAGTAAGCTGTTGCTGTAGACACGCGGGGCGGAATCCGTTTCCGCCCCGCGATTCGCGGGACGACCGCGAATCGCGAATTTCCCGGGCCAGCAGGCTCGTTCAGGCGGCATCCTCTTCCGCCTACTGTCTCTCTTCCTTCCCTTCTCTTCCTTGCGTGCCGCGAACGATCCGGCATACGACGTTTCGTCTTCCTCTACGACCTGTTCACCCTGCGCTCAATCTCGCGCTGCGAGTCGACGCTGGTTTTATAGCCACGCTTCACAGCCCTCTTCACAACCCTCTTCACAACCCTCTTCACAACCCTCTTCACAACCCTCTTCACAACCCTCTTCACAACCCTCTTCACAACCCTCTTCACAACCCTCTTCACAACCCTCTTCACAGCCCTCTCAGGCGCCGCAGCGGCACGCGGGACTGCGTGCCTTCATCCGGGCCATCGCTTCCCCGTAGCGGCCCGCAAACCCGTCGCATAGACAGCGGATCGGCCCGCGCACGAACGGTTTATGCCCGAACGATGACGCGCAATCCAGAATTTTTTATTCATTCTGGATGGTTTTCTGTAATCAAATCGAATGTCTGCGGCATTCCGTCAGCATGGTGAATCTACCAAATTGATACGTGTTAAGGAGGGTTTGATACGCCCGGAATAATCTGTTTCCAGCTTTGGAGGCTTAATAACCAGGAGGTGAAACCACCAAGTAACCAACCGCCAGAATTGATATCAGATAATACTGCCCGGTGTCGGGCAGTAATTCAGCGAACCATGGCTGGCAGTACGCCCGACCGCCTGCGGACGGGCTATTGCCAGGCATGTTTCCGGATACGCTATTTATCGGCAGATTATGGATATCGCCACGCGCCGCCTTGTTCAATGCCTTGGCCGCCGCTGTTTATATGGCGAACTGCCGCGATTTTCAATTCTGGTGTTATTGCCGGTATGGGACATGCCGACCCGAATGGGATATGAATAACTAGTAATCGGCGCGAATTGGGTTCGCGTATAAATTCGAGAGTAACCATGGCTAGAAGATTATGTACTGCTGTTGCCGTCGCCAGCCTGCTGGCGAGCATTGCGTATCCGCTCTCGGCGCTGTCGGCCACGGAGCAGGCCGCTGATACCAGCTTGCCGCAGGGCGCGCCGATTCAGGCGGTACTGACCAGTCCGCCCAATGTGCCGCCAGCGATCACGCGCAATTATCCGGCGCGGGTGATCGTCAATCTCGAAGTGAAGGAAGTGAAGCGAGAGATCGCCGACGGCGTGATGTACGACTTCTGGACATTCGGCGGCACGGTGCCGGGCAGTTTCATCCGCGTGCGCGAAGGCGACACGGTTGAAATGCATCTGAAGAATCCGTCCGATTCGCACATGCCGCATAACATCGACCTGCACGGGGTCACCGGACCGGGCGGCGGTGCCGCGATTTCGCTGACGTCGCCGGGCCATGAGAGCGTATTCCAGTTCAAGGCGCTGAAAGCCGGTTTGTATGTGTATCACTGCGCGACGACGCCGGTCGGCATGCACATCGCCAACGGCATGTACGGTCTGATCCAGGTCGATCCGCCGGAAGGTCTGCCGAAAGTCGATCACGAATACTACGTGATGCAGGGCGACTTCTACACGACCGGCAAGTATCACGAGCAAGGGATGCAGTCGTTCGACATGGAGAAGGCGCTCGACGAACGTCCGACCTATGTGCTGTTCAACGGTCGCGAAGGCGCGCTCACGGGCAACAACGCGTTGCAGGCGAAGGTCGGCGAAACGGTCAGGCTGTTCGTGGGTAACGGCGGCCCGAACCTGGTATCGAGCTTCCACGTGATCGGCGCGATTTTCGACAAGGTGTGGGACGGCTCGAACAAGGTCGCGGAAGAGAACGTGCAAACCACGCTGATTCCGGCGGGCAGCGCGAAGGTCGTGCAATTCCGCACGGACGTGCCGGGTACGTATCTGCTGGTCGATCACTCGATTTTCCGCACGTTCAATAAGGGTGCGCTGGGCATGCTGAAGGTGGAAGGCACTCCGGCGCCGGCGGTTTATTCGGCACTGCCGAGCCCGACCGTGGCCGGTTCCTCGCAACCCGCAGCGGCAGACGTGCACAAGGCGGCAGCAGCAGCGCCCGCGGCGGCTCCCGCGGCACCGGCACCCAGCGCCGCCGCGCCGGTGCATGGCGCGCAAGTCGAAGCGGCAACCAGTGCGGGCGACCTCCTCTCGCAAGGCAAGCACGTGTTCGAAGGCACCTGCGCCGCATGCCATCAGCAGGCAGGCACCGGCATTCCCGGCGTGTTCCCGCCGCTCGCCAAGTCCGACTTCCTGGCGGCTAACCCGAAGCGTGCGATCGGTATCGTGCTGAACGGGCTGAACGGGAAGGTTACGGTGAACGGTCAGTATTTCGATTCGTCGATGCCGCCGTTCGGACCGCAACTGACCGATCACGAGATCGCGGGCGCGCTGACTTACGTGCTGAACAGCTGGAACAACCCGGGCGGCAAGATCAGCGTGGAAGAAGTGAAGGCGGCACGCAGCTCGGGCACCGTGGGTTCGCGTTGATGGGCTGAAGCAGCCGCCAATGCACAGGGAGCCGACTCATGCGATCTTCACTGTCGCTGTTCGCCACGGTACTCACCGCGGCACTCGCCCTGACGGCGTCGCGTGCATTTGCCGATGCGCGCTACGTCGAAGTACCGGGCGGACCGTTTCGCAGTGAGATCGCGCAGGAAGACGGCACCGGCAACGTGGTCGTCGCACCGTTTCGCATGCGAACCCGGCTCGTGACCAATGCGGAATTCCTCGCGTTCGTGCAGCGCGAGCCGCGTTGGCGCCGGGATCGCATCGCCCCGTTGTATGCGGGCGCCGGCTACCTGTCGCAGTGGGCCGGTCCGCAGACGCCTGGAACCCAGGCGCCTGCCGGGCAGCCGGTGACGCGAGTCAGCTGGTTCGCGGCGCGCGCGTTTTGCGCATCGGAACATGCGCGCCTGCCGGACTGGATCGAATGGGAGTACGCGTCCGCAGCGGACGCACGGCATCGCGACGCGCGCGTCGACGTGGTCCGCCAGGCGCGCATTCTCGCGACCGTGACGGCCGGTTTCAGCGCGCCGACCGTGACGGGCGACCACGAGCACCCGAACGCATACGGGATGTACGGCATGCACACGCTCGTGGGCGAATGGGTCGACGACTACGCAGCGCTTTTCGTCAATGCCGACTCACGCAGTCCGGACGACGCGCAGCAGTTGCGGCTTTGCGGCGGCGCAGCGCTCGCCTTCTCCGATCGAGGCGATTACGCGTTGATGATGCGCGTGGCGCTCCTGTCGTCTCTTGCACCCGCCGATAGCAGCAACGTCGGCTTTCGTTGCGTCAAGGACAGCGACAACGGAGAGCATTCATGAAACACATCCGCATGTCGTTCTGGCTGGCCGGTATGCTTTGCATTCCTTATTTTACGGGTTCGCTTCTGCTGGCATCGCCTGCGGCTGTCGCCGCCGTTCCGGCCGCCCCGCTTCCCGGCGACTCGATTTACCAGACACCGCTTTCACTCGAAGACCAGCAAGGGCATCACTTCGATCTCGCCGCCATGCGCGGGAAGCCGGTCATCGTCAGCATGTTCTACGCGTCGTGTACGGCCGCGTGTCCGCTCACGGTCGATACGATCGACCAGATCCGCCGCGCGGTCAGCGCGTCGGGGCGCGTCGCGCCGTCCGTACTGATGGTCAGCTTCGATCCGCAACACGACGACATGTTCAATCTCGCCGCGATGGCGAAGGCGCATCAACTCGATCCGGCTTCGTGGCGCTTGACGCGCCCGACCGCGGGGGACGTGCGAGCGTTCGCCGCGACGCTCGGCATTGCCTGGCGCCAACGCGCAAACGGCGATATCAGCCACGACGCCGTGATCGCGCTGCTGGACGGGAACGGCCGCCTCGTTGCGCACACGTCGCTCGTCGGGCAGGTCGATCCGGCGTTTGTCGAAGCGGTTCGCCAGAGCGCGGCCAGCAGCCGTTGATCGCGGGCGGGATTCATATTCAGGCCGCTCAGGCTCGCCCCGCAACGGTTTGTTCGATGCGGGGATGCGGCCAGCGACCTGAAGGCAAATCGCGCAGCGGTAGCGCCATCCCTTGACGTTGGATAGACGACGTCCTGATCAGTCATACCCTGCCGCAGTAATGGCTTGTCCAGGAATCGAGGTGCGTTCGCCCGTTCACGCGCCAGTGCGCAACGCGTCCACCACAATCGCCAGCGCCCTGGAATATTCGCGGCGGCTCGCGTAAAAGATGTGCAGTCCCGGAAACGTCGGAAACCAGTCCTCGAGTACATACTGCAGCCGTCCGGCAGTGACGTGAGGCTGCGCCAGGTCCTCCGGCACAAACGCGAGCCCTGCGCCGTCGATCGCGGCGTTCAGCATCTGGTACGCGCCATTGAACGTGCATTGCCCGTCGACGCGGACCTGTATCTGCCGCTTGCCCTTTTTCAGTTCCCACGGATACAGGCCACCGCGCGTCGGCAGGCGCAGCGTGATGCAATTGTGCCGGAGCAGATCGTTCGGCCGTCTGGGCGCCGGATGTTTCGCGAGATACGCAGGCGAGCCGACGATCGCGAGACGCGCATCCGGACCGATACGCACCGCGATCATATCCTTCGCGACCTGGTCGCCCCATCGCACGCCGATGTCGTAGCGATCGGCAACGATGTCGGACAGGCCATAGTCCACCACGAGTTCCACCTTGATGTCGGGATAGTCCGGCAAGACCTTCGACAGACGCGGCCAAAGCACGGTGTCGGCGGCATAGTCGGTCGTCGTGATGCGGATCGTGCCGGCCGGCTTGTCACGCGTTTCGATCACCGCTGCGAGTTCGCTCTCGATTTCCTCGAAGCGGGGCGCGATGGTTCTCAGCAGCCGCTCTCCTGCGGCAGTAGGGGCCACACTACGCGTGGTCCGGTTGAGCAACCGCACGCCCATTCTCGCCTCCAGCCCGCGCAACGTGTGGCTCAAGGCGCTTTGCGATACGCCGAGCCTCGCTGCGGCGCGGGTGAAGCTGCCTTCGCGCGCCACCGCAATGAAGGCCAGCAAGTCGGAGATGTTTTCGCGCAGCATTGATGAGCCTCATTCATAAGTCCTGGTTCATTCTACCGTCTAGTCGACCGCCCTCGCCGCCTGCACAATTTCGTCGACGCCATCCGTTGGCCTGAAGAAAGGAGAAAGGCAATGTCCGGAAAGCCCACTGCTGCGCGCGAATCGTTCGGCGAGCTGGCCCCCAAACTGGCCGAGCTAAGTGACGAAGTGCTGTTCGGCGACGTCTGGGAGCGGCCTCAACTGTCGAAGCGGGACCGCAGCCTTGTGACATGCGCAGCGTTGATTGCGCTCGGCAAGACCGAACAGATGAATTTCCATGTGCCGCGCGCCATCGAGAACGGCGTCACGCGAGATGAACTCGTCGAACTCACCACCCACCTTGCGTTCTACGCGGGGTGGCCCAATGCAATGTCGACCGTATCGAAGCTCAAGGAGTTGTTTGCGGTCGCGAATAACGGAATCTGAGAGGACACCGCCATGGAACTGAAGAGGATCGGCTCGCAGCCGTCGATCAAGGGACCCGCCGAGTGGTTTACCGGCACCGTCCGCATCGACCCCTTGAATTCACCGCCGCCGCCTGCTCGCGTGTCATGCGCCAGCGTGACGTTCGAACCGGGTGCGCGATCGAACTGGCATACCCATCCGCTGGGTCAGACACTCGTCGTAACCGCCGGATGCGGCTGGACGCAGTGCGAAGGCGAGGCTATCGTGGAGATCCGTGCGGGCGACGTGATCTGGTGTCCGCCGGGCCACAAGCATTGGCATGGCGCGTCACCGACTACGTCGATGACGCACATCGCCATTCAGGAGGCACTGGACGGCAAGAACGTCGAGTGGCTGGAACCGGTGACAGACGAACAATATTTTGCGGGCGCCCGCTGAACATTTGAAAAAGCGGGCAAAGCAAAACGGCATCGATTAGCTGATGCGGAAGAACGCCACAGCCTGCGTCAGCTGCCGGCCCTGTTCCTCAAGCGACGTAGAAGCGGCCGCCGCCTCCTCCACGAGTGCCGCATTCTGTTGCGTGACCGCGTCCATTTGCGTGATCGCCATGTTCACCTGCTCGATACCCCGGCTCTGTTCGCCCGATGCCGATGCGATTTCGCCCATGATGTCCGTGACGCGCGCGATCGCCTGCGTCACCTCCGCCATCGTCTTGCCCGCTTCACCCGCGAGCGCCGAGCCATCGTGAATCTTCTTCACCGACTCGCTGATGAGGTCCTTGATTTCCTTCGCCGCGCTCGACGAGCGTTGCGCAAGGCTTCGTACTTCGCTCGCCACCACCGCGAAGCCGCGCCCCTGCTCACCCGCGCGCGCGGCTTCCACGGCGGCGTTGAGCGCGAGGATGTTGGTCTGGAAGGCAATGCCCTCGATGATGCCGGTGATGTCCGCGACCTTGGCCGAACTCTGGTCGATGTCGTCCATCGTCGCGACGACCTGTCCGACGACCGTGCTGCCCTTCTTTGCCACGTCCGAGGCGTTGGACGCCAGCGTGCTCGCCTGCACGGCATTGTCCGCGTTCTGCTTCACGGTCGACGTCAGTTCCTCCATGCTCGACGCGGTTTCCTGCAATGACGACGCCTGCTGCTCAGTGCGCGACGAAAGATCCTGATTGCCCGTGGCGATCTGGCTCGAACCGGTGGCGATGTTGTCGGCCGACGTCCTGACCTTTCCGATCAGATCGACGAGGCTGCTCTGCATGTCGCCCATGGATGCGAGCACGCTTCCCGCCGGGGCGCGCCGCGCACCTTCGACAGGACTGAGATCGCCCGCCGCGACGCGCCGCGTCGCCTCGGCGAGGACCGCAGGCTCGGCACCGAGTGCGCGCATCAGGTCGCGCATGATCAGAATGCCGGCCAGCACCGCCAATGCGATGGCGGCCACACAGAGGGAGATCAGCATATTCCGCTGGCGCGTGAATTGATCCTCGGATTGCTGAATCATTTCCACCGAGCGTTCGCGGATGAACGCCGCATAGTCATTCGAGGCCTTGTTCAAGGCGGAGAGCAACGGTCTGCATTTCGTGTCGATTTCAACAATTGCCGCATCGCGCTGGTTATTCAGCGCGAGCCTGTCGATGTCCAGCGCCACGGGCTTGTAAGAGGCGTGGCCGGGATTCGCTAAAAATCCGCCACATCTCGACTTAAGCTAGTAATTTTAATGAAAAATCGATGGTCGGACCAAATGGCGGAACAGGGGCCGGCCAAGATTCGGTCAAATTTCTGATCATAAGCCTTGTGGTTATGAGCTTACGGACAATTATGCTGCCATCCCCATAAAGAATTCAGGCCGTGAATGCCAGCCCAAACTGATCTACTGGTATGTCATGATGAAAGTTATCGCCGTATTGGCCGAACCCACGTTTGCTGCGGAGGTAGTGCGGTAATAGCGCGCCTTGAGCGGAATAGCGTAATTGCCGCCTGTGCTCTGGTTGTAGCCGGTGAATGTCACCGGCGTACCGAGTGCGAAAGGATTTCCATTACCGTCGAGTACTTGCAGGCCGACGCCGCTTGCGGTCGAACTACCGTCCAGTGTCACGACCGAATTGCCGGTGCCTGCCACGATGGTCGTAGTCGGGTCGAGTTCGTAGGTAATCCCGTTCAGGCCGGACGGGCAGCTGTTTAGCAAAATATTGAAACTGGTCGATGATGTGGTTGAACCGACGGCAGCCATTTCGCTCAGCCGGTGGTTGCCCATGTTGACGGTTACATTGGGTGTCGTGCATGCCACCACTATAATTGAAGGATGCCCGACCGCTTGCAAGGTCGCGATCTGCAATCCGGCAATGGCAAAGTTGGCCGTGACGCCCGCCACATTGGTAACTGAACCGCCACTCACCGGACCTGTAACTACCACTTGGACGCCCAGAAGGGTCGAGTTCCAAGTCCAGTCCATAGTTCCGGTCGCCTCTTGACTACCTGTGTAGCCCCAATAACGGGTAGCGGCTTGTGAGGGCCAGTAGTCATAGAAGGCCAGGCCGATTCCCGGCACATTGGTTTGATACACGTAAGGAATGGAGCCCGCCGCGACAGTAGGAGCACTCAGCGTCCGCGTGGCATTGCCGCCATTGCAGGACGCGAAAGGGGTCACAGCCGGATTGGCTGGCAGGTTAATATTGGCCAGTATCTGGCCAGGAACTGCGTTGCGGGGCACGCTGATGGTGGACGGAAGCTGGAGCGTGTAGTTTTGCGGCGCATATCCGTTGATATAACTACAGCTGGCACGGGCTTCTGGCGCACCCAGTACTGCCACCACCGAAACACAGATGGCCAGGAATGGCCCCCTGTTTCTATTGATCAAAGGTGTACGCGGCCCGCGCTGATCCGTGGGCGAAACTGCGGTCGACGAGCACTGAGCAAATGCCGCGCGCGGTATGAAAAACAGTAGAACACAAATTGCAGAACGAGCGCTACCATGAACAAATTCTCCTAAGGTATTACGGTCAACCCTCAGGTTGAGCATCAGACTTGTGTGTAATGGAATGCCTTCACTCGGGTACAACGCCGCTTGTCGCCTGTTCTCGAGACTGGTTGTCTTCGTCGCCATCAACCTTGCCCTGAGCGACGGTAGTAATGCCGGTAGACGCTGTTACACAGCGACCGAATGTCATCGCCCCACCGGACCGTGAGGTCGCCGTTGTCGCGCAGTCCCCGTGCAAAGATGCGGCTGGTCTGTCCGACCACGCCGATTTCGCGTCCCGACGCGTCCTGCACGCTCGCCCCGAACGGCAGGGGCGTCCCGTCGCTACGTTTTGCACGGATGAGCGCGGAACGTCCATAGTCCGTGGCGTACCTGAGCAGCACCACCGCGCCGGAATACGGCGCAATCTGCAGGCTGGTTTCCTTCAGTTCCACATCTGTCGACAGCCCCTTGGGATCCAGCTCGATCGTGTCCAGTTGATACGGTGTCAGGTAGGGCACGACGGCATACCCACGGCTGTCGATCGACACCCCTAGCGCATTGAGAACTTTCGCGCCCTCGGCGTGCGGCGTCCCGACGATGCCAATCGTGTCGCCCAGTGGCTGCGAGAACGTCACGCCCCCCGGGTGGGCGACGACCCCGCCGCTGATACCAACGGACGCCTGCGACGAGCCGGTCGCCGCGCCCACCGACCCGGTCAGCACCGCATGCGGGCCACTCCAGGTGCCGGTTGCGCTCCCCCCGGTGCTCGCGCCCGCGCTGCCACCCGCTGCGTGATTGGCCGCCACAGACCACGACATGTTGTTCCCGGCACCTGCCGTACCTGTGAGCAGCGTCTGCAGCTGGGTCGAACCGCCGCTGTCATGCGACACGCTCGTGGATGCGTAGACCGGATGGGTCTTGCCCAGCGGAATGGATACGCTTGCGTAGTAGAGCGTGTCGGGCTGCCCGGCCGAGTTCAGTTCACGACTGGCCGACAGATTAAAATTGATATTGCGGAAGGTATTGCCATAGCTGAACGAATAACCGGTATCCGCCTCCGGGCGGTTCCAGTAACTGGTTGTCGAGGCATTCAGGCTGACATGCCCCCAGCGCTGACCCAGGTCCTCGCTCAGGGTGAGGGATGCGCGGTTGCGCTGGCGCAGCACCGAACCGGGCATGCTCTGGTCGGGGTCGCGGGCGGCCATCGCAGTGTTCAGGTCGAAATACCCCCCGGTCGAATACCGGTACGCGGCAATGGCGATATTGGTCTGCGTCGACGGGATGAATTTCGAATAGCTCAACCGGTAACTTTGTCCGGTCAGGGTCCCCTGACCCGGCAGCGCGGTGCGTGCCAGCGTGACATCCGCGCCGAACGCTCCCACCGGGGTTCTGTTGCAGTAAGGGGCCAGATTAAAATTGGGCAGCAAAATTTTTGAGCTGTCCGATGAAGAAGACGAAGACACGGCGAACCACACTTGCCCCGGGCCTGGCCAAAGTTCTGAAACGGCTTCACTATCCCGTTGACGTGATCCTGCTGTGCGGGCGCTGGTATGTGGAATATTCATTAAGTACCCGCAATCTCGAGGAGATGATGGCCGAGCGCG
>Ga0265338_10002643_pt1 | contig 26402 bp, 22 predicted proteins | sample 42126metaG_FD_193579 | JGI IMG/M metagenome (GOLD analysis project Ga0265338, IMG submission 193579) | Rhizosphere microbial communities from Carex aquatilis grown in University of Washington, Seatle, WA, United States - 4-21-26 metaG | ecosystem: Host-associated > Plants > Roots > Rhizosphere...
TCGTGAACCAACGCGCGGACATCAAACGATTCCGATGGACGAAAAAGGAGCTTGATGAAGATGCCAATAATACCACTGACGAGGCAGCCGTCGAGGAGGAGCAGGTGGCATTTAAACGTGCGACAGACGATGGCGCCGCGGAAGCCGTGGCAGCCGCAGGAGCGAGTGGTGAAGAAGGCCAGGCAGCAACAGAGGATGATGCTGCACTACAAAAGTGTATCGAGATCACTTCATGTACAGAGAAGCTCGTGAAGTCGAACGGTGCAGTACCAGATTCGGTGGTAAGCATATTAAATAAGATCTTTAATCCGAGCATATTCACGAATATCGTGAAGGTTATCGGTCCGACCTATGCCATCGCCGCACCGCTCTGCATGATATACCAGGCATCGCTCGTTAATTCAGCGGGCCTGATTAATGCAAACGTCGCCTCTACTGAGCGTACAGGCTATGACGCAATCTCCGGATCGCAGCAACAGGAGAAAGGGGATGTGAACGGCAACGCCGTCGGCGCATTCAATGACCACATTAATGGCGAAGGTGTTAACAATATCAGTAACGCTAATGTCCTCAAAAAAGCGTCAGGGCAACCCGTTGATACCACGCAGTCTGGCGTCAATCCGGAAGCTGACGGTACGGGTGGCTATTCCGGCGATGTGTTCGACTTTCTTGGAGCAGGCGCGGATAGCGCACTTCGCAGTGTCATTAAACCGGCGTGCTCAGCCCTCGATAACGTCTGGACGGGACTCGGCATCGGCGCCGCATTCCTTGTCATTCCTGGCGTAAGCGAAGCGTTTGACGGTGTCGCCAGCCCGACACTCTCACTCATTTCGCAACGTATCCTCAGTGGCCTGACTGATTCGGTGAGCACCATGTTTAGCAAGACTGAGCTTTTGAAGCTTGCCGGGGTCGCAGGCGCAACCGTAGCTGGCGGGTATATTGCTAAATACATTGCCCTTCAAAACTTGGGATATACAAGCAACGGGCTCGCTCGAAATCAGTCCTATACGAGTCAGGCGGAGGCGGGCGTGATTGCTTACGGTAATGACGTCGATCGCCAACAAAATGATGCACGGGCACTGACACCTCAGCAGGTAGCTCAGACGAAAGCGCTGGACGCAGGCTATATCAGTCAGCAAGAGCAGACCGAAAGCGCCTACCAGCGTTATCTGAACATTAATAACCCAACGTCACTAGCAACTGATCTTGCCGTCGATGTATACGCCCGCACCAATACCGGCAGTCTCGCTACGATGATTCAATCAGTGCCACGTTTATTAAATCCGCTGACGACATTCGCGGGACTATTCGGTATATACCAGAACAAGATGGTTGCAGCTGCAGCTGCAACGGCCGACACAAGTGACTACGGCCTCGTCCAATTTGGCTGGACACCTATTGAAGAGAACGCCTACGAGAACATCCCAACCTATGGCATGATCCCTAACCAGATAGCACTGACTGCGAGTGGTGAAGAACAACAGATCGATACTAAATACGGTAAATGCTTCAGTGAAACAATGGGAGATATGCTCGCGAACGGGGATGTTGTCAGAGACCAGCAGGGTAACGTCATAGCAGACCAGGGTCTCTGCGCACCAGATAATCTCGGTCCAACGAGTGCACTGCCCGACGGCACACTCGTATTTACTACTCCTGAATCCGGTATGGTTTTCCGATATCGCGTAGCCAAGCGAAATGAGAATGCCCTTGACGATCAGATTAACGACTCATCGGTAACGCAAAGTGATGCAGACTAAGATTGACCTATGATCAAGTACACGATACTTCACCGCAACATTCGCCGTATACCTCGTTTTTCAGTATGGTCCACCCGAAAGCTGTCCTACACAGGTGCGATTATGATTGTGAGCATCACATGCATCTTTAATGCGAGCATCGCAAGCGCAATTACCCAAGGGAGTATTAACAGTATCACCAGCTACACGCCATTCTATGATCCCGATGCAATCGCTTGCGGCGCCTCCGGCTCGGTTGTCATATCAGCTTCTACGACCCCGAATCTTGATAGCGACCAGGCGGCAAATGCTCAGACAATCATCGGTATCGCCAAAACTGACAACCTTGGCCAAGCCGGCGCACTTATCGGTCTGATGGTTGGTCTCGACGAATCGCACCTTCTTGTACTTGCCAACTCAAACGTACCGATCTCGGAGCAAAGTCCGAACAAACAAGGAGATGGGAGCAATGGAACTTCACTCGGTATTTTCCAGCAACAAATTACCGAAGGCTGGAGCACGATATCTTCAAGTATAAGTAACGAGAGCGCCGTCACGCAGCTCATGACAGCGTCATATGAGGCAGAAGCCTTCTTCGGTGTCCCTTCAGGCTCTGGCGCCAATTCAGCCCTCACGCACGGCCTTGTGAACATACAAAACTGGCAGAGCATGAAGCCATGGGTGGCTGCGCAAGCCGTTCAGAAATCAGGTACTCCTGACGGATCGAACTACGAAGCTTTTGAATCACAGGCCCAAGCACTCTTAACAAAATATTGGAGCGGGGCACTGGCGATTCCGCTCCCTATAGCAGCGAACGCAGGCGCATCAGCTTCGACCCCAGGAACGTTCGACGATACCTGCGGTGGCGCTACCACCGGATGCACAACCGGTGCAACTGGCGATGCGCGCATACTCTGCGATGCAGAACGATACAAGGGCATCTGGTACTACTACGGAGGGGCCCACCAGGGACGAGCTGCATATGTGGCGGGGTGTCCAAATCCAGCCAGCCCACCGAATAACCAGGCGAGCGGAAAGATCGCAATCGATGGTACGAGCGGAAATCCGAGTCCATGCGCGACGGACTGTAGTGGTCTCGTGAGTATGGCCGTCGATGACGTCTTTAACCAAACATTTGACTGGGTAGTGGCAGATATCACCAATAGTCCTGATTGGCGCAAGGACAGTAGCGTCTCGGCAGCCCAGCCAGGTGATGTTGTCACCGTAGGGACCGAACACATCGAGATATTTGTGAGCTACAACCCCAATAACGGAAGTGTTAATACATTTGGATCCCACGAAACAGGGACACAGACCGGACCATCAGTTGGTGCCGCAGGGTACTATGACGCCGCATGGCATTACATCGGCCCAGGAAGTAGTGGCAATTAAGACGAAAGGGAACGTGAAGCAATGAGAGATCTACAACTACCAAAAGCAGCAAAACTCGCATTTCTCGCAGTTTGTGTGCTTTTTATTGGCAGCATCGCAATAACCATTCTCCACATTACGAGCTTTCGTATCGTGAGTACGAGTGCTTCGACCAAAACACTTTCAACCATCTCACCATTCTTTGTGGTGACATATAACGAAGATCTCTCACCTGACGCCGTTACTGTTACGAGCTCGCCCGACGTCACCGACAGTAATGTAACTATCAACGGGAAGAACCTGACCATACCATTTACTAAGAAAATGAATTCCGTAACAACATACACGATTACTATCGCCAAGGTACGATCCACCTCGGGAAGGGTGCTTACGAATCAAACCGTCTCATTCAAGCCGACGTACGTCGCTTCACAAGATCTTCCGAGCGATCAGCAAAAGAAGCTCATAAGTCAGCAGAGCGGCGGTAGTATTAATGCAAATGATCCTATCGTTCCACACCTGCCTTATCAGACAGCTGAATTCTCACTTGCCGAAAATACCCAGCCGCAGGTAAACACCAAAGACTTTCCACTCCAGGCAACCATTACCTTAGCCCAGTCGGATATGGGCAACGAGCACGCCGCGGTCAACACATATGAACAAGATGTCGTGAGTTACATACAATCCCTCGGACTGAATCCGAGTAACTACAATATTACGTACATCATACAAAAGCCCTAGCACTGGCATTTAACGTAATCGGATAACAGTACTATCTGAGAGGTATTTAGATACAACATCAGCGTCAGTGGTCGTAATGAACGTTTGGTAGCGCTGCAAAAAGCTCGTAAGCGCCTTACGACGACGACTGTCGAGTTCACTAAACACGTCATCAAGGAGCAGCAGGGGAGTCTGCTGGTGGTTTGACTCAAGAAGCTGCAGCTCAATAATTTTAAGTGCCAGTATAGCCGTGCGCGTTTCGCCACGTGAGGCGTACTCATCGGCAGCACGATCATCAAACGATACGGCAAAGTCTTCACGATGTGGCCCATATGCCGTGAATCCTCTAATGGCGTCCTCATGCGCATGATCCTCCAGTTTTTGAAGCAAACATGTCTCATATTGATCAATGGGGAATTTAGGATGGTAGGTTAGCGATACTTTTGTCACCGCCTCAGAAATGTGTTCATACACACCTCCCAGCTGCTCGTCGAGCGAACGAGCGAGTACTTCCCGAGAACGCGCAATCGTAGCACCCAGCTCACTCAAGCGCAAATTCCATGGGAACAGCTCCTGGGAGGATGGTGGCGTCGGACGCTTAAGAAGCGCATTACGCTGAGAAAGTAGTCGGCGATAGTTTCGGCGATAGCTGCCGTAACCTGCAGACGTTTGCTCCAATATGTCATCTAGATAGTTTCTGCGTAGCTCAGGCGCGCCATGGAGTAACTGTAAATGGTTTGGTTCAAAGAGAACAATAGGGAGCACGTGATGGAGCGTAAGCCGCTGGTACATCTTGCCGTCAAGCTCATACGTCTTCACCTGACGAGGCTCGGTGACAAGCTTAACAATACGTTCGCTGCCCTCAGGCTGCGTATGGGCATCGAGGCGGAACCATGGCGCCCCAAACTGCAACAGGTCAACATCATTGACACGATACGAGCCACCCCGAGCGACAACAAGCACCGCCTCGAGAAGGTTAGTTTTACCACCCCCGTTTGGGCCAACAATAATATTCACCCCGTCGCCGAACTCGAATAAAGCATCAGCGTATGAGCGAAACTGCTGCAATCGCAGATCGGAAATCATGATGTGTATTATACGTCCTAGCTTTTAAGTGGCATGACGATATGGAGGTAGTCATCATTGTCGACATCAACCAGCATGACCGCCTCCAACTTACCGTTAAAACCAAGTCGGACCGTCTTTGCATCAGTCGCTGACAGAGCATCAAGCAGGTATCGGGAGTTTAACGTAATAGATCCCGATCCCTTTGCGTCAACCTTAAGTGTCGCGTCGTTTTCTCCAAGCTGTGATGCCACGGCATGTATCCAGATACTTTCACTTGGCTCATCTACGCTCACGACAATACTACCGGCACTTTCTCGAGCGAATAGGCTGGATACCTTCGTGATATTCGCCAGATCAGCTCGCAACATAACTGCGGTCGTCGAGAAGGCAGCGGGTACTAACTTACGATAGTCTGGGTAGTTACCCTCGATAAGACGCGCCACGAGCTCAACATCACCAGCCCTAAACTGGACCTGCTGGTCATCATGCACAATCGTAATATCCTCATCAAAATCAGCAATAATACGCAGGACATCATGGAGCGCAGTAGCCGGTATAAGCAATTGGACGTCTTCCTTAAATGGCATAAGTCGCTTTTCAGCTAATCGATAGCTATCAGTTGCTGCCACATAAAGTACTCCTTCGACCGTATGAAAATACACACCCGTGAGCACTGGTCGACTCTCGTCTCCACTTGCAGCAACGAGCACCTGTTGCAGGGCCTTCTTAAGCAGTGGGCCGGAGATCTTCCATGACACCCCGCCGTCTATAGCCGGCATGACAGGGAAGTCTTCGGCTGAGACTCCATTAATAACCGACTTATAGCTATCGGTGGTGATCTTTAGTCGCTGCTCATCCTGCTCAAGCTCGATAACTCCGGCGGGGAGGCTGCTCACGAAGTCCTGCAGTAGGCGAGCGGGGACGGTAAGTGAACCCTCAGCTTGTACCTGCGCTCCAAGTTCACACGAGATTGCGATATCAAGATTGGTTGCAGAGACATTGAGCCGATTCTCGTCAATCTTAAGTAAGACATTACTCAAAATAGGGAGTGTAGCTCGTGTGCTTGCTACTCGCGCTACGAGACCAAGTGCTTTATTCAGGTTTTCCTGGGTAACTTTGAGTTTCATCCCGACTTATCCTCCTCGGTCCTATACTAGTTTTTTCTTTATTGAACTATTTGTGCTCATTATTAGGGCTGTGGATAGTGGGGAAAAGTAGCCCACTACTCCTGTTGAATTGGGCAATTTTGGTGTGCAAAGTTGTATAAATAAGTTGTGTATTAACTGCGGGGAAATGAGGGGGTTTGTCCACTGGTGTGGAGTGGGGTATAGAGCTTCTGTTGAAAACTCCCAATTTTCCCAAGTTGTTATCCTAAACCCGCCCACAGGTTGTGCACAGGTTTTAGGCATAGAGGCGCTCCTTTATTTCGATAAGTGCGTTACGGATGTCGGCATCGATTCGTTGTTCTTTCTCGATCTTCTCAACGGAGTGAATAGCGGTTGTGTGGTCTTTGCGACCAAGCTCGCGGGCTATCTTTGGAAAGCTTAAGTGTAATTCACTCCGGAGCATGTACATGGCGATCTGACGAGGGACTACAACATCCTTGTCGCGCTTTGGTCCGACGATATCCTCAACACTCACTTGATAATGTTTTGCGCAGCGTTCAATAATTTGTCGTGCGCTTAGGTGTTTCGGTCGCGTCTGACTGGCGCCGAGCAATCCGGTGGCGATGGCAAGGTTTGGCTCTAGCTGTCGCATCTCGCAGAAGGCAAGAAGCTGATTAAGAGCACCCTCAAGCTCGCGGATGTTGGTCGAGACATTTGTTGCAAGATAATCAACTAGATCATTAGGCAAATTTATGTGCTGGGTCTCTGCTTTAATTTGGATAATGGCGCAGCGCGTCTCGAAGTCAGGTGTCTGCATGTCGATGCTCATACCCCAGGCGAATCGACTACGGAGACGCTCTTCGAGTGTTGCAATCTCTTTCGGTGGCTTATCGGAACTAATAATAATTTGTTTACTCGCTTGGTGCAGGGCATTGAAGGTGTGGAAGAATTCTTCTTGTACTTTCTCTTTTCCCGCGATGAACTGAATATCATCAACAATAAGTACATCCGCACTGCGATAGTGGTCAGCGAAATCAGTGTTCTTTTTGTAGCGTAGTGCGTCGACAAACTCCTGGAGGAATTGTTCACTTGAGACGTATACGACGCGAGCCTGTGGATTGTAGGCGAGTACACCATTACCGACAGCCTGAATCAGGTGAGTCTTGCCGATGCCGACGCCACCATACAGGAATAGGGGATTATATTTAGATCCCGGTGTAGTGACGATTGCCTGACAGGCGGCATAGGCAAGCTCATTGCCGGATCCAACAACGAATGTATCGAAGGTGTATCGCTCATTAAGTCCTTGGCGATAGCCTCGGGTAAGGCTGCTGTCTTGGCGCGGAGCTGTTGACTGCAGGGTGGGCTTAGGAGTGAGTACTTGTGTCGGTAGAGTGATGGACTCTTCCGGTTCGCTTCGGCGAACAACGCTCTGTATCTTGTATTCTACCGATGGAGTTTCAACGCCATTCTTCCGAAGCGTTTCGGTAACGAGGTCGTTATATTTCTTCTCGAGTTGTTGTTTGATAAAGACATTTGGAACGCCGACGACGACTTTGTCCGCGTCATGCTTAAGGAGCTGGGTATTTTTGAACCACGTTAGGTAATTACCCCGCGATAGGCCAATTTCGATGTCACCCAATACTGCTTGCCAAAGCCGCTCTTGTTCCACGTGTTTATCCCCAAAGTTACTAACAAAAACTGTGTATAACTATACCGCACCGCCGATAAGGTTTTCCACAATAATTTCTACAACCATTTCCTAGTGTCAAAGGAAGCAGGGCAGGGGTGAGGTTATCCACAGTTTTCAACTCAATCTGTTATTCTGTGGAAAAGTCTTGGATAAGAGGGGAAAACATGGTATGCTGTGTGGTAGCAAATGACAGGGAAGGGCAGGAGGCCACAACAAGGGTCCGTATGCTACACTCTGTATATTAAGACGACAAGAGAGTTGACGAATCAATGCCAAAGCGAACGTACCAACCAAAAAAACGACATCGTGCACATGAGCACGGTTTTATGAAGCGTATGGCGAGCCGAGCTGGCCGCGCCGTACTGAAGCGCCGTCGCCTCAAAGGCCGCGTTCGCCTCACCCACTAAAATAACAGGGGTCACCCCTGTTATTTTTTACACCAGCCAATCTAGCCAAGCATAATAATATAAAAGTACCCTACTCCCTATATGATTAGCCGCAAGAACAGGTTCCATGGACGTGCAAGCATACAACGGCTGTATAAAAATGGTCAATTGGCTCGTTGCGGTTCGCTCAGTCTTAGGTATGCGCCTAATCCACGACGCACGCAGTATCGACTGGCTGTCGTAGTCAGTCGCAAAGTCAGTAAGTCAGCTGTTGTTAGAAACCGAATTCGCCGTCGTTTATATGAGAATGTTCGTATTTTGTCCACTTCTCTATCTGCTCCGTACGATCTATCGATAATCGTGTATGACGAAAGTATCGCCGAGAAGCCGGTAGATGAGTTGGCGGAAGAAGTTGCGAAACTGTTTAAAAAAGCCAAACTTACAACGTCTGGAACCTCTGTTCATGCTATAGTAGAACCTAAGAAATGAGTATGAAATAATGTTTACCACTCTGATAGTCAGGCCGCTCTTTAACCTCCTCGTGTTGGTGTACACACTTATACCTGGCCATAACTTCGGACTTTCGCTCATCATCTTCACTGTTATTATCCGTCTTTTGATGTGGCCAATGGTCAAGCGCTCGCTGCGCCAGACCAAAGTTATGCGCCAGCTCCAACCAGAACTCCGACGTATTAAGAAAGAGACAAAGGGTGACAAGCAAAAAGAACAGTCCATGATGATGGAACTATATAAAGAACGAGGTGTTAATCCGATCGGTACCCTTCCTATCTTGGTTGTCCAGTTTATAGTTTTAATCGGCCTATATAGCGGTCTTCGTAAAGTTATCGCGCATCCAGAACAGCTCGTGAGCTTTGCGTATCCTTCCCTGCAGCACACCACCTGGCTCAAGCAGCTTGCCTTGCATCCTCATGACTTTGACAACACCTTCCTGGGTTTTATCAATCTAAATAGAAGCGCATTAGGTAAGGGACTCTACATCCCTGCCTTGATCCTGGTTATCGGTAGTGCGATTGTCCAGTTCTTGTCTACTCGTCAGCTCATGCCTACTGATAAGAATTCTCGTAAGCTTCGAGATATTCTAAAGGCAGCCGGAGATGGAGAACAGGCCGACCAAACTGAGGTCAATGCGGCAGTGAGCCGAAGTACTCAGTACATCATCCCTTTTATGGTATTCTTCTTTACCGTTAACCTACCTTCCGCCCTTAGTTTGTATTGGTTTACGGGTGGTGCGGCTGCATTTATCCAGCAAGCAATAGCGCTCCGTGAAGATGAAGAAGACATGGAAAAGATGGCTGACGGTAAATCAACGAAAGATGTCTCAAAAATTGCAGAGGCAGAAGTAGTATCCGAGGCAGAAACAAAGCCTAAAACAACTCCGAAAAAATCCTCGCCCAAGAAGCGTAGTAAACGGAGGAAGAGATAATGGAAGAATCTATTGCATATGCCAAAAAGTATTTGGAGGACTTACTTTCATTCTTTGGCTTAAATACCGATGTGTATGCGACGACTGAGGATGATGAGGTTATCGAACTCAACATACCGAGCACACAACTCAACGGTTTTCTTATCGGTCAGCGCGGTGAAACAATGCGCGCCCTGCAATTTGTCGTAAGCAGCGCACTAAAGAATCAAAACTATCCCTGTACGCGGGTAAATGTCGACGTCGCAGATTACAAGAGGCAACGTGCCGATCGACTCGCTAAAACAGCCGAAGAATGGGTCAAGAAAGTCCAAGAGTCTGGCGAGCCATATGAGCTACGTCCTATGAACGCGGCGGATCGTCGGGTTATTCATCGCGTGGCGGCAGAGGCGGGACTGGTGAGTGATTCTGTTGGTGAAGGTCGTGACCGACACATTGTATTGAAGCCAACGGCCGATCTCTAGGCTACCTGGCACATAGGTCTTTCTAGTATATCTCCACCACCTAATTGATACCATTCATGGGGTGTCGTATACTATTTATGCGACGCAAAAACAAAAACGCCCGACACATACATTATGAGACCCGTCCAGAGAAAATCTCTATCACATCGCAGGCCCTCTTCCGTACTGTCCCGCCGCCAGCATGGGCTTACTCGCGTGTGGCTTGCGGCTGTTTTTAGCTGCGCAGTCATCGTATTCGTATACCAGATAGCGCATCGGTTCACCAATGCTTCTGCTGATAATGGCGCCACATCGGCCAACGCAATCGAATCGGGATACGCCGGAGCTTGCTTGGACGTTTATCATAATGAGCTTACGAATGGTGCGGTAGTAGACGCGGCAGATTGTAACGATACGACTGCCCAGGCATGGAAAACGACAGCGACAACGGTGCACCTGCTCAATACTAATCTCTGCATGGGTGCTACTTCGGGCGGACTCGTAGAGCTCGACAGCTGTTCGAGTGACCCTGGACAGGTGTGGCTCAGGAATGACGGCGGCTACTTTAATCCAAATACGGGGAAATGCTTGGAGGCTACAGGTGTTGGTGCGCAGGCGGAGCTTGATAGTTGCAGCAAAATGACGTTACGAGGGCTCTCATGGACGCCCGGGGTTGCCGCAAAAAGTCCTACTTGTGGAGGTTCAGAAGGCAATGATATTGCCTGCAATGCCGCCAAGCAGTGGACTGCTTGGCGGGCGAGTGGCTCCAACCACGAAGCGCTTCTTACGGCATATACGGATGGAACGCCCTATGAGGAATGGTGTGCCGACTTTGTAAGTTATGTATATCAGCAAGCTGGCCATCCTTTCACGAATGGTAGTGCTGATGGTTGGGATGAAAATAATGCCAATGGTATGGCTGACCTAGCATTCGCCAACCAATCGGGCTTTACTATGCATCAAGCAGATAGTGGCTACACTCCAAGAGCTGGCGATATCGCCTTCTTTGACTACCCGGGTGGGCATGTGGAAATAGTTGTGAGTGGTGGCAAGAAACCGAGTTTTGTTTACGGCAACTACGAAGTGAAAGACCCATCAACGGGCAACGGGCAGATGTGGTCGAATACGGTACTTCAGAATGACGATGGAGTGCCTGGCCAGATCATGTATTATCTCTCACCGAACTCCTGAAATTCTTTAGTGCGGCAAGGCCGACGCATCTTGAGTACTAATCTGAGAGCACCGTATCGTATATGTCGAGTGTCTGTTTTGCCATCCGATCCCATGAATATTTTGCGGCCTGCACTTTCCCTTTTGCGGCAAGATCTTCGCGTAGTATCGGATCATCAATGACCTCGCTAACCTTGGTGACGATATCATCGACATTGAGTGGATCGAAGTAGCTGGCGGCATTACCGAGTACTTCGGGTATGCAAGTAGCGTTACTTGCAACTACGGGCGCGCCATGTAGCATCGCTTCAACAGCAGGCAGACCAAATCCCTCACTCAATGATGGAAATGTATATGCGGCGCAGTTTTCATAGAGCCAACGAAGCTGGCCTTCGCTTACAAAGCCGGTTAATGCCACATTTGGGATGCTGTGCTCTGCAATGTAGGCGGCATGACGGTCATAGTTCGCGTCTTTTTTGCCGACTAACACTAGATGGAGGTTTGGTCGTGTTGCCTGCATAGCGGTATAAGCCTCGATAAGTCGACCAAGATTTTTATGAGGTGTTGGACGCCCCACGTACATAATAAAGGGCCTCCCCTGAACAGACGTAACGGGTGTCGGCGCGTCGGTGATGAGGTCGGCAGCCTCGTAGGTGATTGTTATTTTGTCGGGGTTGATATTTGCAAAGTCAATAATATCGTCCATCACGTATTTGGTTGGAACAATAATAGCATCTGACTTTCGGGCGACTCGCGTGTTTACCCATTTGTATACTTGCTGCTTAATTGTAAAAACAACAGGATTCTTATCGGGGTTTCGAAATCTCATTGTAGTGAGATCGTGCATCGTTGTTACGACGCGCCCTTTATAAAAGATGGGCTGTTGAACCATGCCAAAGTGAACGAGATCAGGATGTAGACCTTCGATCTGCCGTTTCAGGCCAATTTGTTCATCGAATGAGAACTCATCGAAGGGTGTTTGTATAATAGTAAAATCTCGAGCAATGCCACTCAGATACTCAGTGCGTTCCGCTTTAGCTAGAATGATAAACGTATGTTTGGATTCAAGCTTGTAGAGATGCTCGATAAGCTTATCTATGTATCGTCCGGTTGTAGTACCAGACTCTCGTGCATCAATGATGATTTTACTCATTGCTTTACTCCGAGCGTCTTTGTAATACGGTCGTATAAACTTTCTGCGACAGTACGCCACCGATATGCGTCAGCCCGCTTTGTGCTTGCCGCAGCGAGATGGGTATGAAGCTCTGGATTACTTAAGACTCGAAGCCAACTTTTTGCAATTGACGATGGTTTGTCCTGGTCGAAGTAAATTGCCGCATCTTCAGCCACCTCTTTAAATACGGGTATATCACTAATCGCGCATGGCGTGCCGTATGACATAGCTTCAAGTATAGGCATGCCAAAGCCTTCATAATGACTTGCCCAGGTGAATAGCGTTGCATTGTGGTATAGGACAGCCCGTTCCTCTTCGCTGACGTATCCAACGCGTATGATGTGCTTCCCCTCTGCCTGTAGTTTCAGTAAGAGGGCCATATCGTCTTCGCAGTTCCAGCCAATCTTTCCCGCCGATACGAATGCATAATCTCTCTGAAATTCTTCGGGGAGTTTTAGGTACGCCTTAAGCATGTTTTGTAAGTTCTTACGCGGCTCAATAGTACCGAGTGTTAGCATGAATTTACCGGTGATTCCAAGTTTAGCGAGAATCTCCTGTTCTTTCTGAGGATCCAGGGGCTGCGTCGGTTCAGGAGGTATGGGTGTAACGAGAATGTCTCGCAGTGGAATCTTAAATACTTCATGAATGCGTTTTTTGCCAAATTCGGATACCGTAATGAGAAAGCTGGATCGTTTGATCTGCCGTGGAATAAATCGCTGCAGATCCTGCAAATTCTTTCGGGATACGTATTCGGGTAGGTCGATAAACGTAAGGTCATGGATAACGGTGGCGCTTGGCGTTTTAAACAGGCTAGGAAGGCCTAAGAAGTTTGGATATAGAATAAAATCAGCTCTAGTGAGCGTTAACAATTCAATCGGAACGGGTACGTGCAGTCGTCTAAGTAGGTTGACTATCTGGCCCGGCACGAACGCTACTTGACGGTAACTGATGTTGGGCGCGATTGGTAGGTCGGGGGTCTTTTTGCGGTAGAGGAAATTGTGGTAGTACCCCACAAGCTCGATATCGTTCTGGTGCGCTTCTGCGAGAGCGTGTATGAGGCCGCTCGTGTAGTAGCCAACACCGGTTTTCTGTCCGAGTAGTGCATGTGCGTCGAACAGAATTCTGATTGGTTTTGCGGACATGAATCTATAGTAACACCTCCCTGTCACCAGAAGGACAAGCTTGGTATAATGACGATGACGTGAAACAAATTGCCAAACGATATCGTTATTCGATTATATTGCTCAAACAGCTTGTAAAAACAGACTTTAAACTGCGCTACCAGGGCTCAATTTTAGGATATCTGTGGTCTCTCCTGCGTCCCTTATTCATGTTTGTTATCTTATATCTTGTCTTTACGGTATTCCTGCCAACTAGCAACAATGTTCCACATAAGGCGGTGTACTTGTTTTTGGGGATTGTGCTATGGAATTATTTTGGTGAAGTAACCTCTGGTAGTGTGGGATCAATACTAGGGAAAGGCGATCTACTCCGAAAAATAAATTTCCCTAAGTACGTCGTAATTTTGGCCGTTGCAGCCTCGGCGACCATTAACTTGGCCTTAAATGCAATTATTGTCGCGATATTCATGATTATCAGTCATGTTAGTATTGGCTGGAATGCGTTTTTGATACTACCATTGCTGATGGAAATATTTGTCTTTGCGCTTGGATTTGCTTTCTTTCTGAGTGCTTTATTTGTCAAATTCCGCGACGTATCGTACATATGGGATGTGCTCATGCAGGCTGGATTTTACGGCACTCCAATACTGTACTCATTGAAGCAGATAGCCAACGCACATCATACAGTCGGACAGATATTGATTCTCAATCCCGCGGCACAGGTTATCCAAGATGCGCGGTACCTATTAGTCACGCCAACGAACGCAACCATCCATACGCTATATCATGGACAGAACTGGGTATGGCTTGTCCCCGTAGGGGCTACACTTTTGGTGGCGACTATCGGTGCTATTTACTTTAGATCTCGATCAAAGTTCTTTGCCGAAGAGGCGTAATTGTATTGATGCAAACTATGATTGCGTATGAGGCTTGCAACCGGAGGGGGGGGAATTCTATACCTCTGGTGTGGTGTAGGCTCCGGTCAGGCGATTTTTGGCGATACATGCTAGGTCTTTGAGCGAATGAAGGGAGTTCTTTATTATATTTGCATTAAAGGTGCTGAATGGCATGTCTTGCCAGTCATTAACGCGGCGTGTAACAACCTTGAGTCGGTTAGCCTTGGCTATCGCTAGAATTTCCATATCGAACCCCCACTTCTGAATAGTCATTCGGGAGAAGCAGAGTTTGGCAGCATGCGAGCTGAACATCTTAAAGCCACACTGAGTATCCTCGACCCATAAGCCGGCGGCGATGCGAAACAGGAAGTTTCCCGTGTTGGCAACGAGTATACGTAGCGGATCTTTATGGTGCTTGCGAATGTTACGTGTGGCCATAACGATATCGGCGTTATCGAGCACGTTGGTATAAAATTTTGATAAGTGATGTAGTGGTGTGGCTAGATCGGCGTCCATATAAGCGATAACCTTGCCCTGTGCTTGAAGTATGCCGTACTGTACATCACGTCCCTTGCCTACTGCTGGCCCGGGTCGCAACAATACCAGTCGCTTGAAGAGTATTGCTTTCTGTTCGATTATTTCATGGGTGCGGTCATTGGAATCGGCAGCAACTACGAGTACCTCTAGGCGTAGCTTGCTGATGACCGGATCTTTTCGGATAAACTCAGACAATGTCTGCAACGTTTGACCGATACGTTTTTCCTCGGCAAGTGCAGGTATGACGATGCTAAGGTCTGGCCGTGCTGAATTCATCTTGAGCCATTGGGGTATGATCTGCATGCCTGAACACAAACAATCTATACCCATTATAATTCCACATCATACTAACGATGGCGCCAGCAATGGTGCTAAGGTTAATTTCAACAAAACTCTGTGACAAATGTAGTCTGGTGACTACGTGAATAAGCGGTGTAATCCATAGGCCATGTCGCTCAAGGAGTGCTACGGAGCAAATATAAACCAGATTGAGTACGCCTATACTTCCACTGATAGTGACCAACACGAATGGTAAGATCTGCTTACGCGCTCGTTTAGACGTATCGGCAAATACAAAGTTTCGGTTAAGCACAAAACTGAACATTACGGCGCAAGCTGTCGAGACTAGACTTGCGGCGATTTTACTAAAATGTAACCCAAAGAATAGCAAATTCAATATCCCAAAGCTAACGGCAGCGTTAGCGATGCCAACTACCGCAAAACGCGGGACGCGGTGGCTAAAAATGAATGCTACTCTAGACATCAGCTTTTCGTAAAATAGCTACGATACTTGTGCCTGCTGGGAATGACATAAATTTGTGCATAGCTGCCTCGACGCCCAAGAACTTGGCAAAGAGCGAGTTAACCGAAGCAGGAACGGCAACGTATGATGTTTCAGTGTTAGTTTTACGACCAGACATTTTGTTGAGAAAACGGAAGGTAACCACGAGTGGCAAAGAGAATACGATAGCGTACGATTTACGATCTATCTTTAAGCCGGCTTGCCGGGCAGCTTCGTTTAATCGTTTGATAGTGTAACGCCGCTTGTGATGTAGTGATACATCATGGTCGCTCCATAGCCACTGGTACGCGGGTACGGTTAGGACAATAGCGCCATCATCTTTGAGTACGCGTCGCCATTCCTTAAGTGCCCCAACGTGATCATCGATATGCTCTAGCACGTCAAAAGCGCCCACGATGTCGTAACTTTTGTTCTTAAATGGCAGTTCAATTCCAGCTACCTTGGTTAGGCGTTTGTATCCGTGTTCCTTCATATATTTAATGGCTTCATCGGAGATATCCGCATTATCTACAGTGCCAAAACGTTCCAAGACGCTGATCGTGCCACCGGTGCCGCAGCCGATGTTAAGGAGTGAGTTGTCTTTTTTGTTTTTTGTGCCTTTTTCGAGATAGCTTTGGATAATTGCTAGTCGACCAATATGCCACCAATATGTCTTTTCATGTTCAGCCATGCGGCCATATTCGGTTTTTTTCATAGGGTATCCCTCTGTTTCCTTCTGCCGTAATTATAGCGACGGTTCGCCTACCCCGCAAAATAATTTCCATTGAGGAAACCACCCGCAAAGTAGAAAAGCAAACCAGCAGATACGAGAAGTATTCCCCAAACGATGTAACGGTGTATTTTAGAGACCATCAAGAGTGTTGCAAGGGCGATTGCTAGTGGAGTAAGGATAAGCGTATACCGATTCAGTGACTCCATAAGGCCACTCAATAAGGGCAGAATCATCGTCAGCACAGTCATTACGGGTAGCCAATAGGTCTTGAATTTCTTTGCATACCAGATGGATAGCCAAATGGTTGCAAATGGTAGTGCCATAACAAAGACAATAGTGATGTATTGGTAGGTATTACCAAAATGCTCGGGGTGAATAAGCTGAGCATAGTAGTTATGATAGATTCGCCTTAAGAAAAAGATTGAATTCTGGCGTCCCCAAACACTCTCGACAGTCGAGAACTCCAACGGGTTACCAAAAGCATGCTGCAAGTATGCCATGTAACCCGCTAGGGCAATGACGATGCCACTCGTAAGTACGATCGCTTTGCCGAGTAGTCTTCGAGAAAGGAGCAAGGGCCAGGATGTTATCTTGAGCGGGATATCATCATTTTCTAGCAGGATCATAAGCAGGGTCGGTATGAGCACGAGACCTGTGGTCTTGGATCCCATCACGACAAAACTACTGGCAGCAGCAAACAAATAGCGCTCTCGCAGGGTAAAATATAGCGCCAGTGTAGCGCCTGCTGCGACGAGCGCATCAGCGTAAAACGAAGCAAAGAAGAAGCTCGATGGATATACGAAGACTACGAGAATGCTAAGGCGGGCGAGGTGACCTTTATCGAGATGTTTTTGTAACTTTGTTGGTAAGTACCGCTCGCACATAAGCAGTGCAAGCTTGTAGACGGCTATCGCAATGACCACCGACAGTACGAAGTTAACAAAGAGCCCCACGATGACTGGATTAACATGCAAGATTCGACTAGGTACACGTACGAGTGCTGGAAAGACTGGAAAAAATGCTGCCTCAACCGGTAGGCTGTTTGGGCCTACTTGGTGATAGCCGTGCAGCACAATACTCAGGAAGTGGTATCCATCCCAATGTGCCCAATGGCCTAGCCCGTATGCCGGCGAGTTGGCCGGAATATCCACCCACTTCAACCAGCTTGGATAGTACGGTACAACCTTGGTTGTGCGTGAGACGATCTGGTTAGTGATCTCTAGTAGCACTCGCCAGATTAGGACAAAGATGAAACTTAATGTCATTAGCCGACGCATTGGTGTACTTGTGAGGGTGCGAGTGAATGCGAGCATTAAAATGTATAGTAGCATACGGTAAAGTCTGAACATCTCTCGTGCTGCTAGCTGACGACTGTAATGGTGGTTCCCTGCTGTTGTCGCAAGAGTAAGCTTGGTATAATGGGCGTAACGGTGAAATGTTTAATACTGAGAAGTGGACCACACGTTCATGCTTGTTCTAGCTCTATGAGGGAGGTGGCTTAATTGTGTCAAGAGACGTAGCAATCCAAGTTACTGGAGTAAATAAGGACTTTCTACTTCCGCATGAACGACTGAACAGCATCAAGAGCGCGTTCACGAGTGTATTCCGGAAAAAGGACAAAACTGCTGAAGTCCAGCATGCCCTTAAAGGCATTAGTTTCGAAGTCAGAAAAGGAGAGTTCTTTGGTATAGTTGGCCGGAACGGTTCGGGCAAGAGTACGCTCCTTAAGATACTCGCGGGTATATATCAGCCAAGCGAAGGCAGTGTCCATACGTATGGAAAACTTGTACCATTTATTGAATTAGGGGTGGGGTTCAATCCAGAACTTACCGGCAGAGAAAACGTCTACTTAAATGGTGCAATGCTCGGATTCTCTGAGAAGGAAGTCGACGCAATGTACGATGATATTGTTGACTTTGCTGAATTGAGGCGTTTTATGGACCAAAAGCTTAAGAACTATTCGAGTGGAATGCAAGTACGACTTGCGTTCTCAATGGCTACAAGGTCTGAGGCGGATATCCTACTCGTTGACGAAGTCCTTGCGGTTGGTGATGCTGACTTTCAAAGAAAGTGTTTTGATTATTTTAGGACGCTTAAAAAGAACAAGAAGACGGTCGTATTTGTGAGCCATGATATGAGCGCAATACGTGAATACTGCGATAGGGCTATATTGATCGAAAAGAGTGAGATAATCGCCTCAGGATCATCCGATAAGATAGCGAGTAAGTATAGTAGACTTTTTTTGGAAACCTCTAGCTCAGGGGTAAAAGAGGACGATTCTTCTAAGCGTTGGGGTGATGCGGCTATACAATATGATTACGCCAAACTGGCTTTCATAGATGGTAAGAAACGTATAACACTAACCGCTAAGGCTACTGCCAAAAAAGACATAGAAGCGCCGAACTTTGGTTTCTTAATTCGCAGCTCGGGCGGTACTGCCGTATTCGGTACTAACTCCCATATCAAGAAGTACTATGTTGATTCTATGAGGGGCGGCCAGTCGATAACTATACAGTGGGAATTCGATAATATTCTTAATGATGGCACGTATTTTGCAGAGCCCGCCATTGTCTACAATGGCTCGGTGACCGCTGATTGGTGGGAAGACGCCTCTAGCCTAGAAGTGCGTAAAGAAGAACAGACATCATACCCCGTCAATCCTGATATTATTCTTTCGGTATTGGAGGGCGTACAATGAGTCATCTCGAAGACCCGGGCATACTGGGTGGTTGTGTGTATTATTCTCAGAATCGAGAGGATCTAATACTACAGGCATTTTTCCCTGGTGAGAAAGATGGTTTTTACGTGGATGTAGGAGCATTTGATCCTGACATTGATTCGGTAACCAAGCTGTTCTATCTAAATAATTGGCATGGTATCAACATTGAACCGCAACCTGAGAAATATGCACTGTTTGAAAAAAAGAGAAAACGAGACACTAACCTAAATGTTGGTATCTCAGACGAGGCATCTGAGTTGACGCTCCGGGTATATAAGAGTGGCGGGCTTTCGACTTTTTCAGAATCCATGAAGAGTCTGTACGAGACAAGCCCCGATAATGATACGCGAGAATATCAAGAAGTGACCGTACCGATCTTACCCCTGAGGGAGGTTTTTTCTAAAGAGAACGTCACGAAACTATCCTTTCTAAAAGTGGATGTTGAAGGTTTAGAATATGAGGTTTTAGCGAGCAATGATTGGGAGAAATATCGCCCCGAGGTTATCTGCATCGAGGCGAACCACATTGAACATGATTGGCGTCCACTGCTCTGTGACGTTAGGTATAAGCTCGTATTCAATGATGGTCTGAATGATTACTACGTAGATACGCGCACCGATCGCGAACAGAAGTTTGATTTTGTGAAAGAGGTGGTGCATGACCGTGGCGGAGGTATCCGCGCAGATCACTATCAGATGCTTGTAGATGGGTTTGAATATGCTATGCATAAGGAGCATCACGTCGAGGAGCTGGAAGCTGAGAAGCGCAGCCTCATAGAGCATTTAGACACGTTGAGGTCGGATTGGAATAAGCCTGGTCTCGTTGCAAAAAGATTAGCGTATCTCACTAAAAAACGTCTAGGTGGAGCGCGGCAGGATGAGGATAAGCTGTAATGGCTAAGCTCTATTACGACGTAACGCAACTTGTTCACTGGTCGGGTAGAATAACGGGCATTCCTCGTGTTATGGAAGAGCTCGCCATTCGGTATCAGCGAAGCTACCCTGACACTGTATTTGTCAGTTGGGTGAAAGAGCTTCGTCAGTTCTGCGAGATAGACTTAAGCGCAAGTTTGGCAAGGCGTGGACATGGCATAGTCTATCTGACCGGTGCTAGCTTGCCGTCATCAGCTGCCGCTAAATCCGTGGAGACAACGAGTGCGACCACAGCCCGGCCCATGCCTAGTATTGCAAAACGAGTAGTAAAGAAAGGGCTTCGCGTTACTGCTAGGTACAACCCCAAAGTCGCGAATGTCGTTGAGCGGCGGGCGCAGGCGCTAAGGATGGCGCAGTGGAAGAGGGCCGAGTTTGAGGACGGAGACGCTCTCTTTATCCCTTGGGGTGAGTGGTGGGACGAGAACTTTATCATAAAGCTCGAACAGCTGCATAGTGATGGCATCCATCTGCTGCAAGTGCTGCACGACTTGAGCCCTATCGTTGTACCTCAGTTCTCTAATTCAGGAAATGCGACCGAGACATTCCCTATCTATTGTCGTCGAATCTTGCCGATTTGTAGGCTGGTTTTATCGGTATCTGAGAATAGTCGGCAGGACGCGATACGTTGGCTCAAGGCTAACAAGCTGCATGTGCCCACTATCAAGGTATTTCGTTTGGGTGACAACATTGAGATATCGAATCCCGTAGCGCCTGATATGAGTGACGTAAAAGGCGGCCTAAAGAAGGACGGATTTTTATTGATGGTAGGCACGATCGAGCTAAAGAAGAACCACCAACTTCTCTACTACGTCTATAAACTTGCCAAAGCTCGAGGAATCGATCTTCCGCCGATCGTACTTGCGGGTCGCCTTGGTTGGATGACCGAAGCTACGGTTGAGCTCATGACGAAAGATCCTGAAGTAAAGGACAAATTCATCTTTATGCTCGGAAAGAGTGATGAAGAATTATCCTGGCTCTACGATCAGTGTCTTTTCACGGTATTGCCGAGTCTTTATGAAGGCTGGGGCATACCGATAGCGGAGAGTGTTGCTCGTGGCGTTCCATGCCTGTGTAGTAATACGAGCAGTATGACGGAGATCGCAGAAGGGTATGTGAAGCACTTTAATCCAAATTCAACTGACGAGTGTTTGTCGGGAATTCAAGAATGGCTTGATACGAAGACGCTGACCGCAGCACGACAGAATGTACATGCGTACAAACGATATTCATGGGATGATTCATTTAGACAGGTTGACGTGTTTGTAAAAGGAGACGGTGCATGAATAAAGTGAGGGTCCTTCAATTTAGTCCGCATGGTGAAAGCGACGGTATTGCGCGGTACGAAGAACAATACGTAAAGGCGCTCACGGATATGCCAGATGTTGAGACGGCGTTCTTTGATGTGTCTCCTTTGCAGTATCGCCACTTGTCTGAAGGGGAAAAGAAGCAGGTACTGGATCAGCTGAAGAATACGCTATCGAGCTACGATATGCTGCACATACAACATGAATTCGGGCTGTTTAATCCGGGTGACTTTCGAGACATCGTACAGGTTGCCAAGCAATCTGGAAAAAAGGTGGTGATCAGCATGCACCTATCGCCAGCATTCGCAATTAAGCCGGTAAAGCTGGGTGGTCTAGGTCCCCATAGCTGGATCCACTATGCTCGCCAAATGAGATATCGAAAGCGTATGGAAGCATGGAATATAGAGCCTATACGGCGCGCCGACGCTGTACTTGTGCATGATGAGCACACGGCAAGTTCTCTGCGAGAATGGGGGGTTCAAAGTGAACGTATTCACGTACTGCCACATCCCGTCTACGACTTCCCCACACCACCGGAATCGACGGTAATCGCAGAGAAGCTTCAACGACAAGACGGTGACGTTATTTATTGTACCGTTGGCATGATGCATCGATACAAGGGTGTTTTTGACGCAGTTAGGGCGCTTAATTTCTTGCCGAAGAACTACAAGCTAGCAATCGTTGGTGGAATTCATCCTCTGAGCGAAGATCTACCGATGTACAACAAGCTGTGTGATCTCATTGATGCTTTGGGCATGAAAGAGCGTGTGTACATTACCGGCTTTATTGAAGATGACAATATATTTAATGCACTCATTAGAGAGTGTGACGTGTGCGTATATCCCTATGACGGTACGTACTACGCTCATGTCTCTTCGGGCGCCATTAACCTTGCGCTTGCCAATAAGAAGCCAGTTATTGCGTATCCTACCGCCACGTTCAAGGAGCTCTCAGAGTTGTCTGACGGCGCTGTGGTGATGACCCAGACGTTTGCGTACTACGAACTGGCTAGAGAACTTGAACGCATAGACGCAAAGAAGCAGGCGGGGCTATCCGAGACTTACGCAAAGAAAATGGCTTGGCCAAAAGTCGCTCGGAAGCTGGTGAGTGTGTATCAGGAAATTCTGGCGTAGCATATGATGGAAGACATACGACGCTTCTTTGGGCCCCGGACACTCATCCCTCTGGCTGTACTTTCATTCGGACAATTACTGTATTTCTTCGGGTTCCACCTATTGTTCGTGCTGGGCCTAGTCTATTTCATTGCCACCGTAATCCCATACCCTTCCTTTTGCCGGTCAATGGTATCACGTCTGGTAATTGCGTTTGTGCTTGTCGTGAGTCTCTTGCAAGTGAGCGCAGCAATCCAATTTTTCGTTGCACCTAATTCAAAATTCACGGTAGTGAGCATTATTACCTATATTGCTTGCGCAGCTCTTGCCGTGGCCCTGAGGCGACGACGGCAAGAGGATATTGTATGGTTAGACAAGAAAGACGCTCAAGCTATTGTCGGAATACTCTTCTTTTTAATCCCTCTTGTTTGGCTATTCTTCGGGAGCCTAAACCCTGATAGAATTCTGACCTTTACCGGTACACAGAGCCCGGATGCCATCAGCCATTACGGAGGCATCATATCGATGGCGACCACGCAACACTTGGACTATCGATCCAATACGTACTACCCGAGAGGATTCCATATCGCCAGCGCATTCTTGCTTGATGGAGTGCGTGCGAATCAAAAGAACCTGAGCTGGATTAGCGGGCAGCGTATGTACGTCGGCATGTATATGGCATGGGGGGCTGTACTCGGGTATCTATTGTTCTATCTTGCGCTGCAAACATTCGAAGCATTAAGGGGTGACAAGGAAAAGAAGTATAGCGAATGGTTGCTCGTGCTCATATTGGGCCCAATGCTCTCGATGCTGTATCTCACGCCGTTCGTGTACTATGGTTTTCTAAACTATTACTACGTCGCTGCTGCAGTCATTGTCGGTCTCTTATTCATGTTTGAATATGACCGTGAGCGCCTACTTGATACGCCGCTCGTGGCGTTTTTACTATGTACCTTTGGTGTATCGATGAGCTGGGGGCCGCTCCTGGCGCCTGCGCTCCTCTTAATCCCGATCTTCTATATAGTTAACCATAAGATAAGCGGGGAGATCACTGGACTGCTACGGCGCAAGGCCTTATGGGTTGTAGCGGCGGGTTATGGTATTGAGCTTATCCCAATATATCTTCACTTGAAGTATGCACGATTGACGAGTTCGCAAGGCATCAATGCGTTGGGAATTATAACGGACTACCACTTCACTATCAGTATCATTGGGTTGGGGCTCCTGCTGTACTTTATCGTTCGGCCTCGGATTGACCGCATCGGTCATCTCATCAACAATACGCTGCTCTCATTCTACCTTCTGCTAAGTCTGCTCATAGGTCTTCAGTATTTTACCGTTGACCAATTGAGATACTACGTGATCAAGACATCGTTCATGGTTGAAATGATCACCTTGGCTTTTCTATCAGCGCTCTTCCTCTATGTGTGCGCAAGACGAGTTCAACTGGGCATACGTGAGTGGGTCGCGTTACCACTTATATTTACGATGGGTATCTTTATATCGATGGGCATAACAACAAATCCAGTGCTGCCCATGAGACAAGTTTTTCGATCCGTTTCTCGCTATGCTGAGCCTAAGTTTTATGCGACTGACGTACATTCATATGCGCAGCTAGAAATGAATCATAAACTACAGGCTGCAAACAGCGAGATCCTACATTATGATCAACCTGATCATAAGATATTTGGCGACGGACTCGTGACTGAAGCGGCCAATGAAACGTTGTATTCAACCGACGGCACACCCGCATCGGCGAAGTGCACCGGAGAAATCTTCTCCACCCTGGTATATGGTGTTGGCGCTGCATCGGAACAGACGAAACTCATTAATTCATTAAAGACGTGTATCACTATTGCACACCAGAAAAAAGAGACGTTTTACGTGGTGAGCGATGCGCAGTCAATACCCTACCTCGAGCGGATACTTGGTCAGAACAATGTCGCCTACGTCGATTAAGCAGTGTTCCCTAAAGCTACTAGGGATGGTATTCTAGCAGTAGTATAAGGGGTGATAGTCTGGCGATGCAGAAGCAAACGCAATCTGAAGTTATAGTTATAATCCCTGCGTATAACGCGGCGAAAAGTATATGCGGCGTAGTCTCAGGGATTCCTAAGTCGGTAAAAGCTGGTGGTAGGGTCTTTACGGTCTCTGTGGTGATCGTAGAGGACGGTTCAAAAGACGACACGTATGAACAGGCGCTACGAACGCGTGCTACGGTACTTAGGCATGTTATGAATTCAGGCGCAGGTGCAGCAACACGCACCGGAATGAAGTATGTCCAAAGTCTCGAGCACGCGCCTGAGTACGCCGTAACCATGGACGCTGATGGACAACATAACGCCGATGACCTAAAGAAGCTACTGGCGTGTGCGGTTATGCGGAAAGCCGACATTGTTATCGGCAATCGTTTACACGGAGGAAACGCAATGCCCCTGCACCGCACATTAGGCAACAAAGGCATATCATTTATTAGCCGAGTGCTCTTCGGTATTACCGTCGAAGATACGCAAAGTGGGCTGCGACTGTTCTCAGTTGCAAAGCTGCCGAGTGTTTCGAGCTATACGATTGATCGATATGGTTTCTGTACTGAGAGTCTATGGCTCGCACATAAGGCAAAACTACGAGTAGTCGAAGTTCCTACTTCAGTCGTGTATAGTGATGAGACGCTGGCCCATGGCCAAAACAACTGGGGAGTTGTCGATATGATGCTCGATCTACTATGGATACGGATGGTAGGGTGATGTTAACGAGTAAATATGCACTGTTGGTGATCATTAACATACCCATACTACTGATAGGTATTATAGGCGCCATAACTAACTATAAGACGTCACGTATATCAAGGCAGCGTTGCATCACCCAGGTCACGTTCTGGCTGCTTATTGGTGTCTTGTTTGTGTTCATAGAGCCAATCTACAACTCACTCATACGACATCACTTGACCGAGTCGGCGCCAATGAGCATTTTTGACATGGTACTGCTTACCAGCATTGTGTTTTGTCTACTTCTCGTCAAGCAGGCTAATGAAAGAATCATGACGATTAATAGAAAATTGGCCAGGTTGCACGAGAACCAGGCAATAGCAAACGCTCGACTTGGCGAAAAAGAGTAAGTCTGAACGTTACTGCGTAACGTTCATGTAAATGTTCTGAGTGCTTGGAGCGGTCCATCCTTGGTATTCAAGCACAGGACGAACGTACTGGCGATATACACCGAGCGTTGAAGGCGCTTTGATGTAGAACGAGAATGTTCCGTCTTGGCCGGGAGCGAGTGTTGATTGGTCAAGTACGGCCGGCCGGCTACAGGATATCCAACCAGCGGTGCATAGGGGTGAATTCTGGTCGTTCGGATTACTGGTGCCAAGGCGGGCCGGGTTGGAGCCACTGTTTGACCAAACGGTGGCGCTTTCATTCTTAACGTGCAGGACGATGTATATCTGCTGTCCTTTGGTGACAGTGTTCATATTTACGGGAGTCGTTTTTGTTGAGTCGGTGTAGGCTTCGAAGTAGTCCCATTGCCATTGGTAAAAGCCCGTATTGTTTACGTAGATATTGAATCCGGCATCATTACTCATCCAGCTTTGATATTCGGAGACGGGCGCAAAGTAGTATCGATATGCGCCTACAGTATTCGGTACGGCCATATAGAAATCGAAGTGTCCCGTTTGGCCTGGTGCGACGGATGCCTCGAGCATAGTAGCGGGGCGGTCGCACAACACGAGCCAAGAGGTGTCGCAGTACGGTGTATAGGTATTGTAGGGGTATACGGTGCCTAATCTCATGGGGTTAGGACCGCTATTAGTCCACGTTGTTGTGCCCATGTTTTCGGCTGAAACTTGTACGTAGATCCTTTCACCGCTGTGCATGTTATCGGTTGGGATTACTGCATTTTGTCCTTGATCTTCAATAACGACAGGAGCGGGTTGCCATGCGAATGCCGGAGCTAAAGAAGAT
>Ga0265338_10002644_pt1 | contig 26377 bp, 24 predicted proteins | sample 42126metaG_FD_193579 | JGI IMG/M metagenome (GOLD analysis project Ga0265338, IMG submission 193579) | Rhizosphere microbial communities from Carex aquatilis grown in University of Washington, Seatle, WA, United States - 4-21-26 metaG | ecosystem: Host-associated > Plants > Roots > Rhizosphere...
CGCAGTCCGGACCTGCAGGGCGGCGCTCGCCGCCGCCCTGCTCGTCCTCGTCCTGCCTGCCGCCGGCCGTACGGCCGCGGTGCAGCCGACGGCGAACGAGGCCGCCGTGCTCGTGGACCTGAACCACGCGCGGCTGGCCCACGGCCTGCCTCCGCTCGGGAGCGACGTCCGGCTCATCCGCGCAGCCCGCGGCCATTACGCGGCGATGCTCGCCAGCGGGACGTTCGACCATGGGCCGTTCTCCTCCCGCATCAGGCAGCAGGGCGTGCCGGCCGGCCGCTTCGGGGAGACGATCGGCTGGGCCTCCCGTCCCTCCGGCGCGGCGCGGCTGATCGTCGCCCTGTGGCTCGCGAGCCCGCCGCATCGACGGATCCTCCTCAGCCACGTCTTCGACCGAGTCGGCATCGGCATCTCAGTCGGGCGCTTCCAGGGGAAGCCCCATGCCTTCGTGGTGACGGCCGACTTCCTCGGCCCCCTCAAGTAAGCGACGCAAAGGAGATAGGGACATGAAACGCACGCTCGTCATGCTCATCGCGGCCGTTTCGGCTGCCGCGCTCACCGCGACGGCCAACGCGTCGCAACTGATCGATCGCAACGCGAGCCACGTCATCCTGACGGCGAACGCGAAGGGCGAAGCGATGATCACCTACAGCGCAGGCGGCAAGGTGAAGCACGTGCTCGCCTGGGGCGCGGAGAACGCGCTCGCGCCGACACCGGGCGGCAAGCAGGTCGCATTCAATCTCGACTACTCGGGCGGCTACGGCAAGTACCACCGCACGGCGTACTGGAACGCGTTCGGCGGTGCGTGCCTCCCGTACGACGGACCGGCGCTCGCCTGGCTCGTCGTCGCCTGCAAGAGCCCAGACGGCTCGTACTGGGCACTCCAGTCCTGGCAGCGAGCACTGCCGGACTACGGTGCCGCGCCGACCGCTGCCCAGTCTGGCTGGGAGCTCCGGCTCTCGCACTGGACCGGCCAGACTGCGCAGCTGCAACTGACGACCGACTGGTCGTACCGCAAGTACGACCAGATCTTCGGGACGTACAGCTACCTCGGCTTCGGCGTGTTCGGCTTCAAGTCGACGTCGGGTGGCAGCCCGCTCGACAGCTTCGGCCGCAACATCTACGTCGACACGTTCAACTCCGCGTACGGCGCGGGCTGGCGGCGTGACAACAGCTTCCTTGCCCACAAGGCAAAGGGCTCGTTCTGTTACGGGTTCTACCCGCACGGCTCACACCCGGCAGGAGACGGCGGGCGCTACCGGGCGACCGCCGAGGGCCCCGGCGTGACGCCGGACGTGATGTGGCAGGGCGTGTCACCCGGCAGCTACGACCAGGCCACCGATGCGACCGCGAATGCCCAGTTGAAGGCCCTCGACGACCCGCTCTGCCGGCCGAACTAGGCAGCGGAGCCCGAGCGAGCGTCGGCGGCGCGGTCAGCCGCCGACGCTGTGCTGAATCGCCGTCAGCCACGGCCCGGCGAACTGCAGCGCCGCGACGGCAACCGAGCCACCCGCGACGAGCGCAAAGGCGACCACGCCGCGACGAAGGACGTGCCCGCGCGGACGGCGGCCTTGCGTCCAGTCGGCGAACGCGAAGCGGCGCAGCTTCGACAGATGCGCGACAGCGTGGACGCCGACCACCACCAAGAAGAGAGCGAAGCTCGCCGAATGCACCGCACGGAAGAACTGCGCGTGCGGCCCGGCGAGCACGAGCCCGACGCCGCTCCCGAGCAGAGCCACGGTCGACCCGACGACGAGCGGGGCAATCCCCCGCAGGAACGGACGCGGCGGTCCTTCGGCGCGATAGGCCGGAGCGTTCGTGTAGTAGCGGATCATCCGCCAGCCGGTCGAGGCGAGCTTGACGAGGACGACCGGGATCAGCGCGACACCGACGAAGATGTGCACCGCGATCGTCTGCTGCAGGCCGAGCACGAGCGTCGCGAGCTCGACCAGCGTGCCGGCGAGCAGCAGTGCACCGAGCACGGCCGTCAGGTTGCGGTTACCGGCCGGGCCGCCGGGGAAGCGCGTTGCGAAACGGTCGAGCGTGCGTCGGATGGATGCCATGTCGCCAGTGAAGCAACGCATCGACCGCCGTTGGGGGCCGCGAACCAAGCCTTGTCGACGTCTTGGGCAAACCTTGTCCACCCAGGCCTCAGCCTTGCATTTCCTTCATTTCTTCGAACAATGTAAGATTTACAGATGCCGCACAACGCCCGCCCGATTCACGAGACCAAGGCCGCGTTCTTCCGCGTCCTCGGCCACCCCGCCCGGGTTCAGATCCTCGAGCTCCTGCGCGACGGCGAGCGTTCGGTCGGCTCGTTGCAGGGCGAGCTCGGCCTGGACTCCGGCGGCACGTCGCAGCACCTCGCGGCTCTCCGTCGTATCGGCCTCGTCACACCGCGCCGCGAAGGGACGAGCGTCTTCTACCGGGTCGAAGACGAACGGACCTTCGAGCTCCTCGACGTCGCGCGCGACATCTTGTCGCGGCAGCTCGCGAATCAGCAATCGCTTCTCCGCGAGCTCGAAGCCGAGTGAGCTCGCGCATCCAGGTCCTGGGCGCTGCGGCGCTCGGTGGGTTTGGCTTCTGGGCACTCGCCTCCGGAACGACACTCGGCTCCGGCTTCACCGGTTCGTTGACGACACCGCACTTCGGCGTCGACGGACTCAGTGCGTTCTTTCTCGGGATGCTCGGCCTCGTCGCCGCGCCGACACTCGCGTTCGCGTCGCGCTACTTCGAGCCGACGCGACGCGGACGCGCGAACGCGATCCTCACCGTCGTATTCGTGCTCGTGCTCGCCGAGGTGCTGTGCGCGCGCGACCCGCTGACGTTTCTCGCAGGCTGGGAGCTGATGTCGCTCCTCCCCGCGGCAATCATCCTCATCTCGCGCAGCGACGATCAGGCGCGTCGCACCGTCTTCTTCTACTTGGCGATCACACATCTCGCCGGTGCGGGGACGTGGGTGGCGGTGCTGCTCGCAGCACACGCCGGCGCCCTCGATTCGAGCGGCGCCGTCGCGCAGGGCTCGGGACTGCAGATCGCGATCGCGGTTGCGGCACTCGTCGGCATGGGCACCAAGGCCGGCGTGATGCCGATGCACAGCTGGCTCCCGCGTGCGCACCCGATCGCTCCTGCTCCGGTGTCGGCGCTGATGAGTGGCGTGATGATCAAGGTCGCGATCTACGGCCTCGTACGCGTGCTCGTCGACTGGCTCGGAGTGTTGCCCGTCTGGTTCGGCGTGCTCGTGCTGGCGCTCGGTGCGTTGTCGGCGGTCGGCGGCGTCGTCTATGCGCTCTTCCAGCACGACCTGAAGCGACTGCTCGCGTTCCACTCGATCGAGAACGTGGGGATCATCGTCCTGGGACTCGGTGCGTGCCTCATCCTCCGCGCACGCGGCGACGACCTCTGGGCCGCGATCGCGCTGGCCGCAGCGCTCCTGCACACGCTGAATCACGCGATCTTCAAGTCGCTGCTCTTCCTCGGCGCAGGTGCATTCGAGCGCGCAGCAGGCTCGGTTGCACTCGACCGCCTCGGCGGACTGCTGCGCAGGTTGCCGTGGACCGGCGGCGCGTTCCTCATCGGTGCGGCAGCGATCGCGGGCCTGCCGCCGCTCAACGGCTTCTCTTCCGAGTGGGTGACGTTGCAGGCGCTGCTCCATGTGCCTGCGGCCGGCCACCTCGGTGACGGCCTTGCGGGCGCACTCGCGCTCGCAGCGCTCGCGGCGACCGCCGCGCTCGCCGTTCTCTGCTTCGTCAAGGTGATCGGCCTCGTGCTGCTCGGGCCGCCGCGGACAGCCGCTGTCGCGGCGGCCACCGAGCGGCCGTTGCCGATGCGCGCCGCCGTCGGCGTCCTCGCAGCCGCGTGCGTCGTGCTCGGCGCCGCACCCGGGCTCCTGCTCGGGTCACTCGTCTCGCTTGCGCCGTGGCCGGCGGTGCTACCGACGAGCGTCGGCCTGCACCTGCCGGGCACTGGCTCGCTCCCCACCCTCGGGATCGCAGCGGCACTGGTCGGCATCACGGGCGTGCTGGCTCTCCTCCGCAGCCGACGCGCGGCTGCGCTTGCGCCGACGTGGGCCTGTGGGCAGCTCGTCGAGCCCGCACTCGGCTGGACGAGCGCCGGGTTCACCAAGCCGCTGCGGCTCGTGCTCGAAGGCGTGCTGCGGCCGGAGCGCTCGATCGAGGTGCGAACGGCAGGCGGGATCGTCCAGGAGGTCTCGTACACCGGCCGCGTGCCGCAACTGCTCGACGAGCAGGTGATCGCGCCGGCCGTGCAGCTCACGCTCGCGGCGGCGGCCCAGGCGCGACGGCTGCAGACCGGCCGCCTCGGCACATACGTCGCGTACCTGATCGCACTCGTCCTCGTGCTGCTCACCGCCGCCAAGATCGGACTCGTCGGATGAGCGCGCTCGCGATCGCCGTGCAGCTCGTCGGTGGGTTCGTGCTGGCGCCTCTCCTCCCCGGGCTCGTCCAGCACTGGAAGGCACGGCTGCAAGGACGTCGCGGGCCGACGCCATTGCAGCCGTACCGCGAGTTACGTCGCCTGTGGAGCAAGAGCTCGGTGGACGTCGAAGGTGCCGGGCTCGTGTACCGCCTCGCGCCGTCGGTCACGGCAGCGAGCCTCGCCCTCGCGGTTCTGCTCGTTCCCGTGGCCGCGCGCGCGCCTGGGCTCGGCGTCGGGCGTGACGTGCTGGCCCTCCTCGGCGTCCTCGCACTCGGGCGCTTCGCAATGGCGTCCGCGTCGTGGGACGTCGCGAACGGCTTTGCGCTGATGGGCGCAAGCCGCGACCTGACGATCGCGATCTTCACGGACATGACATTCGTCCTCGCTGTCGCCGTCGCCGCGCTCGTTGCGCACACGACGAACCTCGCCGCGATGATCGCCGGCACGGCGGGCACGTCTGCCTGGTCGAACCCGTCCCTCGGACTGGCTGCGGTGGCCTTCGCGCTCGTGATCGTCGCCGAAACCGGCCGCCAGCCTGTCGACAACCCAGACACGCACCTCGAGCTGACGATGATCCACGAAGGGCCGCTGCTCGAATACGCCGGCCGCGATCTCGCGTTCCTGCAGTGGACCGCCGCCGCGCGCCACTGGATCGTGCTGGTGCTCGCGGCCGAGATCTTCCTGCCGCACCCGGCGAGCGTCTGGTGGCAGCTCGCGGTCCTGCCGTTCACGCTCGTCGTGCTCTGCGCGGGGCTCGCGTTGCTCGAGACGGTCACCGCGAAGATGCGCATCCTGCTCGCGCCGCGGCTGCTCGCCGTCGGTGCGGCCGCAGCTCTCCTCGGCATCGTCTCCTGGCTGGTGCAGATCGCATGAACGGCGCTTTGGTCTGGTTGCTCGTCGGGCTCGGGCTCGCGGTCGTCGTCGTGCGGCGTCGCTCCTTCGCGGTCGGTCTCGTCACCGTGCAGGCGCTCGTCCTCGCTGGGGCTGCTGCACATGCGACGACCGGCACCGACGTGCTCGCCGCGTGTGCGCTTGCCGCGCGCGCCATCGCACTCGGCGCGTTGCTGTTGTTCGTCGTCTCACGCACCCGGGAGCCGCGGCCAATCCGGGCCGGGCTCTCCCCGCTCGCGCGCGGCGGGCTCGCCGTCGCACTCGCGCTCGCGCTGACCTGGCTGGTGCCGACGTTCGGGCTCGACACCCGGAACGTCGAGCGTGGCGTCCTTGCGCTGGTCGCGTTCGGCGCCGCGACGGTGGCGCTACGGCGGGCAACGCTCTTTCACGTGCTCGGGATCGTGCTCGCGGAGAACGGGCTCGCGCTCGCCGCGCTGAAGCTGCCGAACGGCTCGTCGCTTGCGATCGAGCTCGGCGTCGCCTTCGACCTGACCCTGGTTGCGCTCGTCGCGACCGTCTTCCACGAGCGGATCTTCGCCGAGTTCGGCGCAGGCGACTCGGCCGCGCTGAGGACACTGCGTGACTAGTCGCGAGCTCCTCGCCTTGGTCGCGGTCGGCGCGCCACTCCTCATCGCGGTCGTGCTCTCGATCGCGCCTCGCCGACTGATCGGCGTCGTCGCGAAGACCGGCGCGGTGCTCGCCGCGTTCGCCGGCGGCGCGCTCGCCACGGTCGCGCTGGCAGCTCCTGGGAGCCCGCTCGTCGAACGGTGGCTCGTCGTCGACGCCGCATCCGGCTTGTTCGTCGCGGTGATCGGCGCGGTCGGACTCGCGAGCGTGCTCGCATCGTCGAGCTACCTGTCGTCGACGGACGACTGCCTCGTCCGTCCGGAGCATCGTTCGCGCGCGTACTACGGCCTGGTGTTCGCCTTCTGGGCGATCCTCGCCGCGGTGCCGGTGATCGGCAACCTCGCCGGAGCATGGCTGCTTGTCGAAGCGACGACCGCCGCGTCGGCACTGCTCGTCGGCTTCAGCGGCAAGCCGCGTGCGCTCGAGGCGGGTTGGAAGTACCTGATCCTCACGTCGCTCGGTCTCGGTGTCGCGCTGCTCGGCATCGTCGCGCTCGCGGCACGTTCGACCGCCGGCGGGCTCGACGCGCTCTCGTGGCGCGAGTTGTCCGCGGTGCAACCCGGCTCCGCGACGCTCGTTGCGTACCTGCTCGTGCTCGCGGGGCTCGCCGCGAAGATCGGCTGGGCGCCGGTGCACAACTGGCTTCCGGACGCGCATTCCGAAGCGCCGGCTCCCGTCTCCGCGCTGCTCTCTGCGGCCCTCCTCCCCACGGTGTTGCTCGTCGCGTGGCGCACGAGCCAGGCGCTGACGCCGGTGCTCGGGCAGTCGGCGACGCACGGCGTGCTCGTCGCCTTTGGTCTTGTGTCGCTCGCGGTCGCCGTGCCGTTCCTCTGGCGGCCGCTGCCGTGGAAGCGGCTGCTCGCCTACTCGAGCCTCGAGCACATGGGCGTGATCGCCATCGGCATCGGCTTCGGGACGCCGCTTGCGCTCGCCGGCGTCGCGGTGCACATCGCCGGCCATGCCGTGGCCAAGGCGACCGGCTTCTACGCTGCGACACCACTGCTCTCGCTGGACGCGCGCGCAGGGCTCCGCGCGAGCCGCGGCGTCGTGCGTACGCAGCCCGGCCTCGGCTCGGTGCTCGGCGGCTCGCTCGCCGCGCTCGCGGGGCTTCCACCGTCGCCGCTGTTCGTGAGCGAGGTGATGATCGTCGCCGGCGGGTTCGCGGCCGGCCGCCCGTGGACGGCCGCCGCTGCCGCAACCCTCCTCGCGCTTGGCTTCCTCGGGCTTGCGCACGCATTGATCGAGACGACCGCCGGGAGCGAAGCGCCGAACGATGTGACCCGCCCCACTGGGCTCCGTGTCGTGCTGGTGCTCGGCGCCGTCGCGGGCGTTCTGCTGCTGGCGCTCACGGCGGCCGCCGTGTTCCTGCCGGACAGCGCAATCGCGCACGCACTCGTGCGAGGTGCCGGGTGAGCGACTACCGCACGAGGATCGCGGCCGCGCTCGAGGGCGGGTCGCGCTTCGCAGGTCTCCACGTGAGCGGCGGCAGCGTGCACTCGGCGCTCGTCTCGCCGGACGGCGCGATCCGGCTCGAAAGCGCAACGGTTGTGGAAGGCCGCGTCGCGTCGATCGTCGATCTCACGCCTGCCGCGAACTGGGACGAGCGCGAGGCGCACGACGTCTACGGCATGCGCTTCGATGGCCACGAGCCGCTGCGCCCACTCGTCGACCACGATCTCGATCTCCGCTCGTGGACGGTGCCCGTGCGTGGTGACGACCCCTACCAGGTCGCCGTCGGGCCGATCCATGCGGGCGTGATCGAGTCGGGGCATTTCCGCTTCCACGTCGTCGGCGACCGGATCCTGCAGCTCGATGCGCGCCTCTTCTACAAGCACCGCGGCCTCGAGCGTGCCGTCGAGGGACGCACGCTTGCGGAGGGGCTTCCCTATGCCGCGCGTGCATGCGCTGCCTGCGTGGTCACGAACACGGTCGCGTATGCACAGGCCTGCGAGCAGATCCTGGGCCTGCGCCCGACAACCGAGGTCGCGCGCGCCCGGACGATCCTGCTCGAGCTCGAGCGACTGTGGAATCACCTCAACGACATCGGCCAGATCTGCGCCGGTGTCGGTCTTGCCGCCGGGAACATGCGGTTCGCCGCGCTGACCGAGCGCGCGCGCCGGCTGAACCTCGAGTTGACGGGCCACCGCTTCCTCTTCGGCTCGGTCGAGGTCGGCGGCAACGCGGTGGAGTTCGAGTCAGCCGCCGCGCGCGAGGAGCTGGCTGCGATTCGCGCCGAATCGGAGAGCGCGTGGCGCGAGCTGCTCTTCAACGCGTCGTTCAGCGACCGGTTGCCCGATGTCGGAGTCGTCTCGCGGGATAGCGCCCTCGCGCTCGGCGCAGTCGGACCGGCGGCGCGCGCAAGCGGACTCGTCGAGGATGCCCGCACCACGAGCAACCTGCTTGCCTACGACGGCTTCACGACGATCGTCCCGCATCGCGCCGCCGGAGACGTGCAGGCGCGGCTCGAGCAGCGAGCACTCGAAGTGCAGCAGACCTTCGACGTGCTGGCGTCGCTCCTTGCTGCGCCCGTCGTCGCAGCCGCGTGCGAGCCGTCGGGCAACGGCCGAACCGTCGGCGCGATACGCGTCGAGAGCCCACGGGGTGCCACGCTCTGCATCGTCGAAAGCTCGAGCCGGCGCGTCGACCGATTGCGCCTGCGCACGGGCTCCTATGCCAACTGGCCGATCGTGGCACATGCTGCGGCCGGGAACCTCTTGCCGGATTTCCCGTTGATCAACAAGAGCTTCGAGCTCTGCTACGCCTGCGCCGACCGCTGATGCTGACGCTGCTCAAAGACCTCCGCCGTCTCCGCCGCCACCTCGATCTGCCGGCTCCCGATCGTGCGCGAAGCCTGGCGGTGCGTCATGTCGACGCGGGGTCGTGCAACGGCTGTGAGCACGAGCTAACGCTCGCGGCGAGCCCGCACTACGACCTTGCGCGGTTCGGCTTCGGCGTGGTTGCCTCGCCACGTCACGCCGACGTGCTGCTCGTGACCGGCACGGTGACGACGCGGATGCACGCACCCTTGCTGGCGGCCTACAACGCGATGCCGGAGCCGCGCCGTGTTGTGGCACTCGGCGACTGCGCCCTCGGTTGCGGTGTTCTCGGGCTCGAGTCCGAGCTCGTCGGGCCGGTCGAGGACGTGCTGCCAGTCGACCTGCGCGTCCCCGGCTGTCCGCCGACGCCGGACGCGATCGCGGCGGCGCTCGTCGAGCTCGTCGGGTAACCCTTCCAGGCAGGCCGCGGCGAGACCAGTCCGGTCGCCACAGGGAACTCGCTTCAGCTCGCCTCGAACGGGCAGGCCGGGTCTTCGCCGAGCGGGTCGCCCGTCGTGGCGAACGCCCGGGCGCGCGAGCCGCCGCACCGGTCGCGGAAGGCGCAGACACCGCACCGGCCGGAGAACTCCGCAGCACGGATGCTTCGGAGCAGCGGATGATCGCGGTAGAGCTCGACGATGTTGTCGCTGCGAACGTTGCCGAGGCTGTACGGCAAGAACCCGGACGGCGTCACCTCGCCGTCATGGCCGACGAAGATGATCCCGCGACCGTCGCGGGTTCCCTTCGTCTGGGCGCGGACCTGCCCGTCCGGCTCGCCGAGCTCCGAATGCAGCCCGGCGGACAGCTGCGCATACAGCGCGCGCCGCGGTGGCGTGCCACCGTTTGCCCGCTCGGCGACGACCCGGCGGAAGAACGGCGCCTCGACCGTGCGCACGACGAAGCCGTAACGCGACGCGTCGACGAGGAAGTGGCATACCTCCTCGTTCTCCTCGGGGGTCAGCCCGGCGAGCGTCGTACCGCGTCCCATCGGGATCAGGAAGAACAGCTCCCAGATGCCCGCGCCGCTGTCGCGGACGAGCCGCGCGATCGCCGGCAGCTCCTCGACGCTCTCGTTCATCACGAGCGTGTTCACCTGCACCGTGATCCCATGGCGGCGCAGCATCAGGATCGCCTCGAGCGTCTGCTCGAAGTGGCCGTCGACGCCACGCACGCTGTCGTGGGTCGCCGCTCGGGCGCCGTCGAGGCTGATCGAGGCGATCTTCAAGCCGTGCCGGCGCAGCGCGTCGATCCGCTCGCCCGTGAGCAGCGGCGTCACGCTCGGCGCGAGCGCGAGCGGCATCCGGTCCGCGGCGGCCTCTTCGGCAATCAGGTTCAGGTCGTGCCGCATCAGCACGTCGCCGCCGGTGGCAACGAGCACCGGCCGCGGCAGGCCGAATCCCGTCAGCGTCTCGAGGAAATCGATCGCTTCGTGCGTCGTGAGCTCGCCGGGCAACGGCTCCGCGATCGCCGAGGCGCGGCAGTGCCTGCATGCGAGGCCGCAAGCCCTGGTCGTCTCCCAGAAGACGAGGATCGGCCGTGTATCGAGATCGACCGGCAACCCTGCCAGGATCCTCCTCCCGGCCCGGCCGCGAATCCGTGGTTTGCCGAGGACCGCTAGCCGCGGTTCAACTCGGCGAGGCGACGCGCGATGCGCGCTGCGGCGCTGGCGAGCTCGCCGGCCGCCTCGGCGTCGCCGACGACCGACGAGCGGAGCTGGCCACGAACATGCTCTGCCAGCGCCGCAAGCTCGTCCGCACACGCCGCGATCTCCTCGGGCACCGCGATCGTGCGCGCGCGCGTCTCATCGTTGCGGTCGGCCATGAACGCGGTGTACGCGGCCGAGTCCTCATCTGCGAGCTCGGAGAGTCGCGACCACAGCACCTTCGCGCGCACGACCGACTCCTCGTCTCCCGCGAACCGGCCGGCGAGCTCGACGAGCGCCCCGGCGATCGCAGCGGTCAGCGCGGTGGCGGCCCCGCTCGCGGGAGCGGGCGTCCGCTCGCCGAGCGCGGCGAGGAGCTCACCGACTTGCAGTTCGCTCAGCGTCATGGCGATAGAAGACGGCGTCGGACGGAGGGAGCGGCGTGTTGCCGCGGATCAGGTCGGCGGCTTTTTCGGCGACCATCATCACAGGCGCGTAGATGTTGCCGTTGGTGACGTTCGGGAACACGCTCGCGTCGACGACGCGGATGCCGTCGAGCCCGTAGACGCGCAGCGACGACGGGTCGACGACGGTTCCCATCGCGCACGTGCAGGAAGGATGCAGCGCCGTCTCGGCGTCGCGGCGCACCCAGTCGAGAACCTCGTCGTCGGTTGCCACGCCGGCGCCCGGTGAAAGCTCGCCGCCGTTGAACGGGTCGAACGCGGGCTGCGTCAGGATCGAGCGGGCCGCGCGCACGCACTCGATCCACTCGCGCCGGTCCTGGTCGGTCGAGAGATAGTTGAAGCGCAGCGCCGGATGCACGCGCGGATCGGTCGAGGTGATCTTGACCGATCCGCGTGCGTCGGAGTACATCGGCCCGACGTGCAGCTGATAGCCGTGGCCCTGTGGCGCGGTGCCGTCGTAGCGCACGGCGATCGGCAGGAAGTGGAACATCACATTTGGATAGAGAGCGTCGTCGTTCGAGCGGATGAACCCGCCGGCTTCGAAGTGGTTCGTCGCGCCCGGGCCCGACTTGAAGAGCAGCCACTTCAACCCGACGAGCGGCCGGTTGCGCCACTTGTAGGCCGGCGCCACGGTGACCGGCAGCTTCGACGCGCACTGCACGTACACCTCGAGGTGGTCCTGCAGGTTCTCACCGACCGCAGGCAGGTCGTGGACGACGTTGACACCGAGCTCGCCGAGCTCTGTCGCATTGCCGACGCCGGAGAGCTGCAGCAGCTGCGGCGAGTTGATCGCGCCGCCGCAGAGGATCACCTCGCCGGCGCGAATCGTCTTGCCGCCCACCTGGACGCCGACGGCACGCGTTCCTTCGAAGACGACGCGCTCGACGAACGTGCGCGTTCGCACCTCGAGGTTCGGCCGCGACATCGCCGGGTGGAGATACGCGCGCGCCGCGCTCCAGCGGCGTCCTCGGCGGATGTTGCGGTCGAACTTCGCGAAGCCTTCCTGGCGGTGGCCGTTCACGTCGTCGGTCAGCTCGTAGCCGGCCTCTTGCACGGCGTCGAAGAACGCGCCGAACAGCGGCCCGTCGGCCGGCCCGCGCTCGAGCAGCAACGGGCCGTCTCCGCCGCGCCACTCGTCGGCGCCGGCGAAGCACGTCTCCATGCGCTTGAAGTACGGCAGGCAGTGCGCGTAGTCCCAGTCCTCGAGCCCCCACCGCTCGTAGTCGAGCGGGTTGCCGCGCTGGAAGATCATCCCGTTGATCGAGCTCGAGCCGCCGAGCACCTTGCCTCGCGCGTGGTAGATCCGGCGTCCCTTCATGAACGGCTCCGGCTCGGACTCGTACTTCCAGTCGTAGAAGCGGCTGCCGATCGGGAACGAGAGCGCCGCCGGCATGTGGATGTAGAGGTCCCACCACGAGTCGGGGCGCCCCGCTTCGAGGACGAGCACCCGCGTCGAGGCGTCTTCCGTCAGCCGCGCGGCGAGCGCGCATCCCGCGGAACCGCCGCCGACGATGACGTAGTCCCAGCTCATAGGGCAACCTTCGGTCGCCCTATGAGTCTCCGCTCCGGCACCGGCAAAGCCGGCACCTGCGCTACCTGTGAGCCTCCGTCGAGCCTACGGCTCATGCGACGACGATCGTCTGGAGCTCGGTGAACGACTCCATCGGTGCGCTGCCTCCGACCCGGCCGATCCCGCTGGCAGTGCCCGAGCGCCCGCCGAACGGCAGGTGCGACTCCCAGTAGTTCGACGAGTCGTTGATGTTGACCCAGCCGGTGCGCACCTCGTCGGCGTAGCGCAGTCCCTGCGCGAGATCGCGCGTGAAGATCGCGGAGAGCAGCCCGTAGGGCGACGCGTTCGCGAGCCAGATCGCATCGTCGAGCGAGTCGATCGAGACGACTGGCGCAATCGGGCCGAACGTCTCTTCCTGCGCGACGAGCGAATCGGCGGGGACGCCGTCGAGCACGGTCGGCTGCCAGTAGAGGTTCGTGGGGTAGCCGGTTGCGCGCGCGCCGCCCGAGATCACGGTCGCGCCGCGGCGGACGGCGTCCTCGACGTGCTCGTCCATCTTGTCCGCGACGCCGGCGTTGTTCAGTGGCCCCATCGTCGTCGTCTCGGCGAACGGATCGCCGAGCACGACCCGCTGCACCTTTTCGGCGAGCAGCGCGACGAATTCCTCGCGTACTGCGCGATGGACGAGCAGTCGTTCGCCGGCGGTGCAGCTCTGACCGGCGCACATGAAGCAGGCCGTGACCGTCGCCTCGGCGGCGAGGTCGAGATCGGCGTCGTCCATCACCACGACCGGCCCGTTGCCGCCGAGCTCGAGCACTGCGGCCTTCCCCGCGGCTGCCTCCGCGACCCGGCGGCCGGTTTCGGTCGAGCCGATGAAGCCGACGCCGTGCGTGCCAGGGTTGCGCGCGATCTCGTCGCCGACGACCGAGCCCGGCCCGGTGACCAGGTTGAAGACGCCGGGCGGCAGGTCGGCCTCGACGACGCACTCCGCGAGCGCGACGGCGGCGACCGCCGTCGACGACGCGGGCGTCCACACGACGGTGTTCCCCGACGCGAGCGCGGGCGCGACCAGCTCGGCCGGCATCGTGTACGGCCAGTTCCACGGAGTGATCACGCCGATCACGCCGCGCGGTCGCCGCACGAGAAGCACGCGCTTGCCGGGCGTGAACGAGTTGGCGAGACGCCCTTCGAGCCGCTTGCCGTCCTCGGCAGCGTTGCGCCAGTACTGCACGAGCTCTTCGACCTCGTCGCGCGACTCGTGCAGCGGCTTGCCCTGGTCGAGCGTCAGCGTGTGCGCGAGCGTGTCGCGCCGCTGCTCGACCACGTCTGCGACGCGGTGCATGAACGCCGCGCGCTCGAAGGCCGTCGTCCGCGACCACGCATCGGCAGCGCGGTTCGCGGCCTCGATCGCGAGCTGCGCGTCCGCGCGCGTCCCCTTCGGGACGTCGGCGATCTTCTCGCCGGTCGCAGGCGAGTCCGCCACGAACGTCTCGTCGCTCACCGACCCCGTCCAGCGGCCGTCGACAAACATCTCAGTCGCCAAGCTCGGTCCTCCGCCGGTCGACGTACGCCTTCAGCTCGTCCTTCAGGCCCTGATCCATCTCCGGCTCGACGTACTCCTCGAGCGTCTTCTCGGCGATCTCACCTGCCCGCGTCGTGGCATCGCGGCCACCGAGGCGATTCCAGCGCTCGTAGTTCTCAGTCGACGAGAGCAGCGGGCGGTAGAAGCACTCGCGGAAACGCTCGAGCGTGTGCACAGCGCCGAGGAAATGACCGCCTTGTCCCACCTCCTGGTGCGCGCTGAACGCAAGGGACTCCTCGTTGATGCTCAGCGGCTGGAAGACGTGACGCAGCATCCGCAGCAGCTCGACGTCGACGATGAACTTCTCATAGCAGGAGACGAGACCCGACTCGAGCCAGCCCGCGGAGTGCATGACGAAGTTCGTTCCGGCAAGGAACGTCGGCCACAGGGTCATCGCGGCTTCGTAGGCCGCCTGCGCGTCGACCGTCTGCGACGACGTCAGCGCCCCGCCGCCGCGGAACGGCAGGCCGTAGTGGCGGGCGATCTGGCCGGTGCAGAGCAGGCCGATCGCGGACTCCGGCGTGCCGAAGCTCGGCGAGCCCGACTGCATATCGGTGTTGGAAAGGAACGAGCCGAAGACGACGGGACAGCCGGGGCGAATCGTCTGCACGAGCGCGATCCCCGCGAGCGCCTCCGCCACCTGCTGGGCGAGCGAGGCTGCGATCGAGACCGGGGACATCGCGCCCATCAACAGGAACGGTGTGATGACCATTGCCTGGTTCGCGTGCGCGTAGGCGTGCAGTGCCTCGAGCATCCGTTCGTCGTAGCGGAGCGGCGAGTTGACGTTGATCAAGCTGATGATTGCCGGCGTCTGCTCGAGCGACTCGCGGCCGAACACCATCTCCGCCATCGCGATCGTGTCGAGCGCGTTCGGGCCCGACGTCACCGAGCCCATGAAGGGCTTGTCGGAGAGTGTGAGCAGTGCGTAGACCATGTCGAGATGGCGTGAGTCGAGCGCCTTGTCGCCCGGCTCGCAGATCGTCCCGCCCGGCGTGTCGAGCTCCGGGAAGGACTGCGCGAGCTTCACGAGGTTCTCGAAGTCTTCGTACATCGCTTCGCGGCGTTCGAGCCCGCGGCGCACGAACGGGCAGCCATAGACGGCGCCGAACGCCATGTGCCTGCCGCCGACGTGAATGTTGTTGTCCGGATTGCGCGCCTGGAGATCGAACTCGCGCGGCGCCTTCGCGACCTGTTCGAGGATCCAGTCCGGGTCGAGCTTGACGAGCTGGCCTTCGACCTTCTGGCCCGCCGCCTCGAGCACGGCGACTGTCTCCTCATGAGGCTCGGACGTCCCGAAGTCGACGCCGAGCTCGGAGACGATGCGGCGCCAACCGCGTTCGAGCTCTTGCATCGAGAACTCGTCGAGGATCTCGTAGCGCGGCAGTTCGTTGACGAGCACTAGGCCTCCTGGAGTAGTTGTTCGAGGGCAGATTCGAGCCGGGAGTCGCCGGTCTCGCGAAGCTCGAGCGGCAGGCCGAGCTTCGCAGCTGCGGCCTCCGCTTTCAGGCGCAACTCGGGCGTCGGCGTCTGCGCGAGCCAGACGACGCGCTCGTAGTGGCGGAAGTAGTCGTCGCGCAGCTCGGGGTGGCGGTCGAGCCCGAGCCCGCGCCAAACGACCCGGTCGAACGAGCGCACGAGGAAATCCGTCAGGTAGTAGGTGCCCGGCTCGTGCTCCATGCCGCCGAAGAGTTGGTAGCAGTCGGCGCCCGGGAGGCGCGGCAGGTCGTCGAGCGCGCCGCGCGTACCGCAGTCGGCGTACGCGACGACGTCGCCGCCGGCCGCATCGACGGCGGCGCGGATGCGCTCCGGCCGGTTGTGCAGCTCGGGCGGCAGCGGCCGCACCTGGATGTCCCAGCCGCGCCGCTTGGCGATCTGGTCGATGTGCAGCGCCAGCGCGCCGCAGGCAACCACGACTTTCGTCACTCGGGGAACCTGAGCTGGTCGATGAAGAGATCGTTGAAGTCGGTGCGGCCCGAGAGCTCGACGTAGTCCACCTCGTCGAGCACCGCGTTCGCGGCGGCGCGCTCCGTCACCGAAAGCGCAGCGATCTTCGCGCCCTCGCCGGCGACGTTCCCGGCCGAGACGATGCGAGTCAGTGCGAGCTTCGGCACGAGGCCGATCTTCACCGCGCTCGCCGCGGTCAGATACGAGCCGAACGAGCCGCCGAGGAGCACCTGCGAGATCTCCGTCGGGTCGACACCCATGTCATTGCAGAGGATCTGCCAGCCGGTCGCGATCGACGCCTTCGCGAACTGCAGCTCGCGCACGTCGCGCTGCGAGAGAAAGACGTCGTCGCAGAGATAGAAGACGTTCTCCTCGCCGATCTTGCCGAGGCGCTCCGACGAGCCGAGCACGAAGCGTCCCGAGTGGTCGAGGATGCCCGCCCCGACGAGCTCGGCGACCGCGTCGACGAGGCCAGAGCCGCAGAGGCCGACCGGTTCGACGTCGCCGATCACCGTCAGCTCGACCTCGCCGTCGACGATTCTCACGCCTTCGATCGCGCCGTCTGCGGCGCGCATGCCGCAGCGGATCTGCGCCGCTTCGAACGCGGGGCCGGCCGGCGCCGCCGTGGCAAGGGCGCGTGCGGACGAGCCGAGCACGATCTCGGAGTTCGTGCCAACGTCGATGAAGAGCCGCACGCGCTTGTCGAGCGTGAGGCCGGTCGCGAGGATGCCGGCGACGATGTCGGGCCCGACGTAGGCGCCGAGCGCCGGGAACAGCACCGCCGGCGCGCGGTCGTGCACGCACACTCCGAGATCGGCCGCCGTCGCCTGGGGAAGCCGGCGCGCGGCGATCGTGAACGGCGCCATCGACAGCGGCTCCGGGTCGATCCCGAGTGCGAGCTGGATCATCGTGACGTTGCCGGCGACGACGATCTCGTAGACCTCGGCCGGATCGACGCCCGCCTCGTCGCAAACCTCCGCGGTCAGCGTCGCAAGCGTCTCGTGCGCCTTTGCGCGCAGCACGTCGAGCGCGCCCGGATCGAGCATCGTCGCGCTGATCCGCGAGATCACGTCGGCGCCGAACGGCTGCTGCGCGTTGAGGATCGACCGCACCGCCGCCGGCTGGCCGGTCTCGAGGTCGAGCAGCGTCGCGACGCAGGTGGTCGTGCCGAGGTCGTAGGCGATCGCGTGGCGTCGCGCCGTCGTGTCACCGGCCTCCACGTCGAGGAGCAGGTCGTCGACGACGACCGCAGTCACGTCCCAGTTCGAGTCGCGCAGCGTCTTGCCAAGCGTGCGGACGAGCTCGAGCGGCACGCGCAGCTCGAGGTCGTCCATCGCAGCGAGCACGCGCTCGAGATCGGAGAGCTGGTCCTCGAGTGTCGGCTCCGTCAGCTCGAGATGGCGTTTCTGCACGGCCGGCCTGAGGATCACGTGCCGACCGACACCGGCGAGCGCCGCCTTCGGCCGCGTCTGCAGGAGCGGGACTTCGACGACGAGGTCTTCCTCGGCCTGCGCGCGGCACGCGAGACGCCAGCCGGCCTTCAGCTCTTCCGGCGAGAACGCACGCGGGTCGACCGACGAGAGCTCCTGCCGGCCGGAGGCAACGCGCACCTTGCACTTCTTGCACGTACCGTGCCCGCCGCACGTCGAGTCGATCGCGACGCCGTTCCAGCTCGCACAGTCGAACAGCGTCGTGCCCGCGGGCACGCGGGCTTCCTTCGTCGCGCCGTCCGCCTGCTCGAAGACGAGCCGGACGCGATCCGGATGGAGCTCTTCGATCGGATCGATCACGTGGCGAGCGCCGCCTGCTTCTTCCGGTAAGCGGCTATCCAGGCCGCGCCCCACTCGTCGTGACCGAGCAGGAAGTCGGTGGCGCGCACTCCCTCGACGATCTCCTGCGAGCGCGCGTCCATGATCGCGCTCGTCAGGCCGTGGCTCGCGGCGACCGCGAGGAACGCGGCGCCGAGCGTCTCGCGCCCGGGCAGCCCGAACGACGTGTTCGACGCGCCGCACGTCATGTTCACGCCGAGCTCCTCGCGAATCAGCCTCGACGTCTCGATGAACAGCGTCACCGCACGCGGCTCGGCGCCAACCGGCATCGCGAGCGGGTCGATCAGGATGTCTTCCGGCGGGATGCCGTGGTCGCCCGCAACCGAGACGATCTTCCGCGCCACCTCGAGGCGGCGCTGCGGCTCCATCGGGATCTCGTCGTCGTTCGCGAGGCCGATCACCGCGGCACCGTGCTTGGCGACGATCGGCAGGATCGCCTCGAGCCGCTCGTCCTCGCCGGTGACGGAGTTGACGAGCGCCTTGCCCTGGTACGCACTGAGCCCCGCTTCCAGCGCTTCGATCACCGACGAGTCGATGCAGAGCGGCAGGTCGGTCAGGCTCTGCACGAGCGGGATCGCGGAGCGCATCAGCTCGATCTCGTCGGCAAGCGGATCGCCGACGTTCACGTCGAGCATGTCGGCGCCGCCCGCGACCTGCTGCGCGACGTCAATCTCGATCCGCGAGAGGTCGCCGATCTGCAGCTCGGCCTGGAACTTCTTGCGCCCCGTCGGGTTGATCCGCTCGCCGATCACGCAGAACGGGCGGTCGGGGCCGATGACGACGGTCTTGGTCGGAGACTCGAGAACCGTCTCCATCAGGCGGGAACCGCGGAGCGCCGCTTCTCGATCAGGTCCTTCGCGAGACGAACCGCGGTCGACGCGTCGGCGGCGTAGCCGTCCGCACCGACGGCGTCGGCGTACTCCTGCGTCACCGGCGCGCCGCCGACCATCACGATCACCTCGTCGCGGATGCCGGCCTTCTGCAGCGCGTTGATGTTCGCCTTGAACATCGGCATCGTCGTGGTGAGGAACGCCGAGAAGCCGACGACGTCGGGCTTGTGCTCCTGGATCTGCTGCACGAACGTCTCGGGCGCGACGTTCACGCCGAGGTCGTAGACGGTGAAGCCGGCGCCCTCGAGCATGATGTTGACGAGGTTCTTGCCGATGTCGTGCACGTCGCCCTTGACGGTGCCCATCACGTACGTGCCGATCGGCTTTGCACCCGTCTCGGCGAGCAGCGGCCGAAGAATGTCGAGTGCGCCCTGCATCGCCCGCGCGGCGATCAGCATCTCGGGCACGAAGTAATCGCCGCGCTCGAACCGCGCGCCGACCTCCTCGAGCGACGGGATCAGCGCGTCGTAGAGCATCGACTCGCAACCGAGGCCCTCCGCGAGCCCCTTGTTGACGAGGTCCTTCACTTCCGGCGCGTTCCCGATGAGCGTCTCGTCGTAGAGCGCCTTCAGGATCTCTTCGTGGGTCATGCGGCACCTCGCTTGTCGTGGTGTCCCAGCCGCTCAGAGACCTGAGCGGCCTGCGTGATCAGTTGCGGCGCGAGCTCGAGGATCCGCTCGCGGGTCAGGCGGATGGTCGGGCCCGAGATGGAGAGCGCGGCGACCGCGTCGCCGTCGGGGCCGAAGATCGGTGCGGCGAGCGCGGCGAGCCCCTGCTCGAGCTCGTCGACCGCGGTGGCGTAGCCGCGCTCGCGGATCGCGGCGCCGTCGGCGCTGCGCGAGTTGAACGCCTGCAGCACCTTGCCGTTCGCAGTCGTCGCGTACGGCACGCGACGGCCGATCCAGTTCGTGCCGCCCATGAAGTGGCGGGAGTCTTCCTGCGCGAGGTGCTCGACGCCGAGCGGCGTCGGGACGCCGAGGTTGATCGTCTCGCCGGAGAGCTCGGCGAGCGTGCGCAGCGCGGGGAGCGCGAGCTCGACGAGGCTGGCGCCGAGGTCGCGGTGCGCGAAGCGGAGCAGGACGGGTCCGGGCGCGACGCGGCGGTCGCCGGCGCGCTGGACGAGCCCGCGGCGCTCGAGCGCGCCAACGAGGCGCGAGGTGGTCGACTTGGGCAGGCCGCAGCTCTTCGCGAGCTCGCCGACCCCGAGCGGGCGCGTGGATTCGACGACGCTGACGAGCAGCTCCGCCGCGCGGTCGATCGCCTGTGTCCCGGTCTCGGCGGCCATCCAGCCCATATGGTGGAACACGAGTTCCACGTTTGTCAAGCCGGACTGGTCTCGACCAGCCATGTTCAGGGACTGTCCCTGGACGTGGCTAGACGGACGGGGTGCCGATGCGCGAGTCGCGGCTCGAGGCGACTTCGATCCGGAAACCGTCGGGGACATAGATGAAGGCGCTATGCGCACTCCACTGTGCGAGCTCGGTCATTTCGTTGTCTCCGTGTTCAATTGCGCGAGGGAACATAGGACTTGATCTCTGGCGACCAGATTTTCCTTTTGCTCGTAGAGCGCCAGCGCCTCCGAGTACGCAACCACCGCCTCGTCCTGGCGTCCCGCCGCCTTGAGGATCTCTGCGAGCCGAACAAGCGTGTTGCCCCTTGGGATTCGGGTGATCCCAGTCTGCGATGGCGGCGAGCGACTGCCGCGCGTGTTTCATCCGTTCGAAGTAGCGGGCCAGGATGCTCTGCAACGCCTCCGGGTCGACCGACTCGCCGAGCTCGGTCGACCCGACAACGTCGCAGAAGAGGACAGTGACGACCTTGCGGTACATCACGCGATGATCGCCCTAACGGCACCGGGGCGCCAGCCCACCCGTCACCGGCCGGACGGAGCACAAGCGAAGTGAGGCGACGCAAAAGCTGCTGCGGCGAACAAGCAGCGTTGAGTCCTTCGAGCGCATCGATGCGTTGCCTGTCGACGGCAAGGTTGCCACTCAACCTGGTCGCGAGCGGCTAGCGCACCCAGAGCTGGTCGAGGCAGGCGCCGGTCAGGCCGCTCGCCGCCGAGAGCCAGCAGTACTTGTAGTTCCCGACTCGTCGGGAGACGAAGTCGGTCGAGACGAAGACCTTCATCGGCACCCAGGGCGCGTCGTCGGTGAGCATGCGGTCGCTGCGGTGCCAGGCGGCGGTCGCCGCGATGGGGTTGGTGGTCTCGAGTGCGCGCGCACGCGCGATCTCCGAGTCGAGGCGGCGGTCGCAGAGGCCTGCGAAATCCCCGTTCGTCGCTGGGTTGCTGGTGTAGGAGCTGCAGAGGAACCCGGAGAGGATGTCGTTCGGAGACGGGATGTTGGCGCTCCAGCCCCCGATGCCGGCCTGGCGGCCGGGTAGCCACGTGTAGGAAACCCCCTCGTGCGGAACGAGCTTGAGCCGGGCGTCGTAGCCGAGGCTTCGCAGCACCGCGACGAAGTAGAGACCGTTCCGGCGGCCGGGTTGCGGAGTGCCCTTTGGGAACTCGAAGGACCAGATCGTCACCGGCTCTCCTTTCGTGCCGGACTCGGCGACGAGCTGGCGGGCCTTCGTGAGGTTGGGGCCGTTGTAGGGGCAGTAGGCGCTGTAACCGTCCACGTCCGGGGGCAGGAACTGGCACGCGACCTCCCCGGCGTTGATCTGGGCGAGGCGGTTGCGGTCGACGGCGAGGTTGAGCGCCTGCCGGACCCGGATGTCGTTAAACGGCGCGACCCTTGTGTTCAGCCAGAGCCCGAGGATCGTCGGGCTCGGTTCTGGGTAGAGCTGGCTCGAGTAGCGCGTCTTGAGCGAGGCAGCGAGTTCGGGGGGCCATCTCTGGTCGAGGCCCTCGGCCGTAGTGTCGGCCGTGCCGCGCTCGACCGCGTGAATCGCCTGCGCGCCGGTAAAGCGGTAGCGCTCGACGATCTTGTCGGGATAGCCGTCCGGCTGGGTTGCGGCCGACCAGACGCGGAAGCGCGGGTTGCGCACGAGGACGACAACGCCCGTTGGCCGCCAGCCGGCGATCTCGTACGGGCCCGTCGCGGGCAGCGGGAGGTGCGCGTGGAGCGGCGTCGAGGCGGGCACCGCATCGTAATCGGGTATCGCGAGCTGCAACAGAAAGTCGGGGTCGGGCCGGCTCAGATGGAAGGTCACCGTGTTCGATCCCGGGCTGGTCGTGATCCCGCGCGTGAGGTCGCAGTGCTCGCCGGTCAGGCACCCCCTGGCACCTTTGATCACGGCCAGGTAGGAGCCCGGCTCGTGGCCCTTGCTATCCAGCAGCGCCCGTTGGATCCCGCGGCGGATATCGGCAGGCTGGACGACGCCGCCGGTCGAGTAGCGGACCCCCTGGTGCAGCTGGAACGTGTACGTGAGGCCACCGTCGCTGGGTATCGGGACGCCGGTGGCCAAGTCAGCGACGACCTTGTAGCTGTCGGCGCCCCCGGCTTGGCTGTAGCCGAGGAGGCCGTCGTTGGTGAGCGTGAGCAGCTCCCAGGCCGACCAGCCTCGGAGCGCGCAGGAAGTCTTCACCCGCTTCGGTGGCGTCGAACACGGCCCGGCGGGATCGAGCTCCTCGGGGATGGGCAGCGCATAGGTACCGGGAGCGTTCGCAATGGCGAGCGTGAGCGTGCCGCCACGGTGCACACTTGGCGATACCTGCGCTGCGACGTACGCCGTCCCGCCGACCAGCGCGACGCTCCCCGGAACCGCGCCGGTGTGAACGACCCTGATCCTCCGGCCCGTCGCGGGGTCGAGCACGGTCAGGCTCGCCGAGCCGGCGTTCGCCACCCAGACGCGGCCGTCCGCTGCGACGGCGATGCCGCTCGCCTGCCCGCCAAGCGGGAAGGCCGCCTCCAGGTCTCCAGTCGACGGATCGATCTTCGACACGGTCCCGTTCGCTCCGTTCGCGACCCATACCGCGTCGGGGCCAATCGCGACGGCAGCCGGGTCGTCGACGCCCGTCGTGCCGACAACAGTGTGCGCCGTCGGGTCGATCCGAGAGAGAACGCCGTTCGACCGGCCGATCACCCAGACGCTGCCGTCCCCCACGGCGATGTCGTCCGCCCCATCTTCCACGGAGATCGGCGGACCCGGGGCGCCGGTCGCCGGGTTGATCCGGGTGACGGTGCGGTCAACCGAGTTTGCGACCCAGACGGCGCCGAGCCCGTAGGCGATTCCCGTCGGGTCGTTCCCGACGCGGATCGGGTTGCCGACGAGCTGGCCGCCGTTCGCGCGCGGGTCGATCCGGAAGACGGTGCTGGCGAGCGTGTCCGCGACCCAGACGAACCCCCCGCCGAACGTGAGGGCCGTCGGCCCGCCGGGGCCGGGTGTCCGGATCGTCTGCTGCACCGTGTTCGTCGTCGTGTCGATCCCTGAGACGATCCCGCGGTCGGGCATCGCCGCCCAGATCGATCCGTCGCCTGCGGTGATCGCATCGGGCGAGGCCGCCAGCGGCATATCGGCGAGGAGATGGCCCGACCGTGCATCGAGCACAGCAATCGAGTCAGCCGCCACATGCGGCCGAGCCGAGCTGTGCATCCTCACGCCGATCCCAAGCAGAAACAGCGCCCCAAGTAGCGCCGCCACGCCGACAAGGAGTGACACAACACCGGCACGCCGGCTGACCGTCGGCATTCTCGAGCGGCCCGGCGGCCGCGCGATTGCGGGATCCTGGCTCAGGATCTCCCGCTCCAGCTGCTGCAGCTCCGGCCCCGGTTCGAGGCCGAGATCGTCGGCCAGTAACCGTCGTGTCTCGCGGAACACGCTGAGCGCGTCGACCTGCCGTCCCACCCGATAGAGGGCGAGCATCTGCGAGTGCCGGAGCCGCTCCCAATACGGCCGCTCGGAGATCAAAGCCTCGAGCTCGGACAAGACTTCCCCTTCCTTACCGAGTGCGATCCGCACGTCGACGAGCTCGGCTCTGACCGTGGCGCGCGCCTCCTCGAGAAGGCGTGTGGGCTGCTGCGCGAACTGCGCGTAGCGAAACTCGGCCAGGGCCGGTCCTCTCCACTGGTCGAGCGCGGCGATGAAGCCAGCCTCAGCGCCTTGAAGATCTCCTTCGGCGACTAGCGCCTGCGCGGCCGAGGTAAGACGCTCAAACTCGGCGAGGTCGAGCTCGCCCGCATCGATCCGTAACGCGTAGCCGTCAGGCGTCGTCGACAGGCGATCCGGGCCGATCAACGCTCGCAAGCGCGACACCGCAACCTGAAGCGACTTCCGGGCGCGCACCGGCAGACCCGCGGGCCAGAGCGCATCGATCAGCTCATCGGTTGCCACCGACTCGTTGGCGTGCAACAGCAACACAGCCAGCAACGCCCGCTGCTTCCCCCGGCCTAGGTCAAGCAGGCGACTGGTGTCCCGGACCTCGAGGACGCCCAAGAGAGCGAACCTCATCAAGCGAACCTACACCGCTTCCTCAGGCCTGCCTAGCCCGAAGCCCGTTTGAAACCGAATCGGAGCGGATTGAAACCGGCCACCTCCACCCTCGACGCAAGGTCACCGGACTGGAGGAAACACATGGCTCGCACACATCTCGCATTTGCACTCCTCGCAACCTTGGCGGCCAGCGCGGCGGTTGGCCTGCCGGCAGCATCGGCAAGCGGATTCGTCAGAGGCGAGCCGCGCTACCACGCCGTCCTGCCAACGGTCGCCGCGCCCGCAACCCGCGGTCTCAGCGCAACCCAGCTCGGATTGATCCGGGTAGGAGCACGCGCGAACGATCCGGCCGTCGTAGCCCAAGCCCTCGGCGACCGGCACTCAACGGTCGTTCAGTCGAACACCGCCACGCGGCTTGTGCCCGGTCACTTCGCCTGGGGCTGGGCCTCCGCACTCGCACTCGCAGCCGTCGCCGCGCTCGGCATCACGGCCTACGCCCTATCTCGGCGTACCACTCGCAACGTTCGCCCCGCCCCACAGCCATGACCCGCTCTGCTCATCCACCTATCGGACGCGCAAAACGCTCGAACACGGCTCTCACTGACTACCACTCAAAGGGAGGAATCATGTTCCATAACCGCACGCGACTCGTGTTGGCACTCGCCGTCGTCGTCGTCCTCGCCGCCGCGCTCATGCCGGCAGCAGGCGCCACCGGTCCCGGCATCCAGCCGTCCAGTCCCTGGTACGCATACGACGCCGCACTTAGAAACGCAAACCACCAGCGGCAGCAGCACGCCAGCGACCGCATCCAGCCGACGAGCCCCTGGTACGCATACGACGCGGCACTCAGAAAGGCACACCAGCGGCAGCAGTACGCCATCACCAGCATCCAGCCGACCAGTCCCTGGTACGCATACGACGCCGCGCTCAGAAAGGCACGGCACCAGCGGCAGATCCTTCAAGCCAAGCACGTCCGCTAACGCGATCGACACCGCACGCCCGCAAGAGGCCCTGGGCACGGGGCCTCTTGCCGTGCAGCGACACAGTTCGATGACGATGGTTTTAGCTGGTACACCAGGCGCGATTGCAGGCGAGCCTTGTGCCGTCCAGTTGGAAAGCCACGGACGGCGCGCTCCCCGTAGCGAGTTTCAATGTTTGAAGCTAACTATCCGGATCCAGGAAGAACGTCGCGTAGTAGTCCGGGTGGTAGACCGGCCAGAGCCGGGGCGCGTGCAGGATCTCCGCGCCGGCCGCGACCGCATTCTCGTGCGCGAGCTCGACGTCAGCCGTCCGCTCGACGGCGATCGCGAGGTGGTGGAACCCCGGCGCGTAGAGCTCGTACGGCTGGTCCTTGGACGCCTGGCGAAAGCCGATCGAGCCCGAGCCCGCGTGCGGGAACCGCAGGTACGAGATCGTCTCGCCGCGCTCTCCCCGCTCGAGGTGCGGCGGCTGCAGGCCGAGCTCGCTGAAGACGTCCGCATAGAACGCGAGCGATTTCTCCACGTCGCGACAGACGAGATCGATGTGCCCCAGCCCGACCAGCATGGAAGGTGAGTCCTACCTGACTTCTACGTCAACCGTCGATCGACTCGACGAGCAGCGTCGACACGTCGACCACGCGCAGCTGCTTGCCCATCGACCGAACGCCGTCGTCGAGCATCACCGTGCAGAACGGGCACGCGACCGCGAGCGTCTCCGCACCGGTCTCCACCGCCTCGCGGACGCGCTCCTCGTTGATCGGCATGCCGCGCTCCTCCATCCACATATGCGCACCGCCGGCGCCGCAGCAGAACGTCCGCTCGCGGTTGCGCGGCATCTCGACCGGCTTGCCGACCGCGGCGACGAGCTCGCGCGGTTCGTCCCGCACGTCGTTGTGGCGCGCGAGGTAACAGGAGTCGTGGTAGGTGATCTCGCCCTCCCCCGCCTTCGGCTGAAGCTTCCCGTCGCGCACGAGCTCGGCAAGCAGCTGCGTGTGGTGCATCACCTCGTACTGCCCGCCGAAGTCCGGGTACTCGTTGCCGAGCGAGTTCAGGCAGTGCGGGCAACTCGCGACGATCTTCGTCACACCGGCATCGTTCAACGTCGTCACGTTCTGCTCCGCGTAAGACTGGAAGACGTACTCGTTTCCCATGCGGCGCGCGGGATCGCCCGTGCACGCTTCGCGCGCGCCGAGGATCGCAAAGTCGACGCCCGCCTTCTTGAGCAGCTTCACCGTCGACTCCGCCGCCTTGCGCGCACGCTCGTCGTACGCGGCCGCGCAGCCGACCCAGTAGAGGATCTCCGGCGCGGGCTCGCCCTCCTCGACGATGCGCACGCCGAGCTCCTCCGCCCACGCTGCGCGATCGCCCTGCGGCTTGCCCCACGGGTTG
>Ga0265338_10002646_pt1 | contig 26364 bp, 30 predicted proteins | sample 42126metaG_FD_193579 | JGI IMG/M metagenome (GOLD analysis project Ga0265338, IMG submission 193579) | Rhizosphere microbial communities from Carex aquatilis grown in University of Washington, Seatle, WA, United States - 4-21-26 metaG | ecosystem: Host-associated > Plants > Roots > Rhizosphere...
CAGGAAGTGATTGTGGCGCGATGACACTACAGACTTGCCTCGAAGATAATCGTTAACGGGTTCGAAAGATTGCATGCTCTAAATGTTGGACGCGCGAAGCTCGCAAAGAGACCGTGGCACATCTGCTGGGGTTAACGACGTTGCCCCCCAAAGTCGTACCATTTCATCAGAGAGGTTAGTTTTCATGGAACTGAACAAGAAAGTTGCCGATTTTACGCTCAAGACCGACGAGGGCGTTGATGCCAGCCTATCTGATTATGCGGGCAAGCCGGTTGTGCTGTTCTTTTATCCCCGCGCCGACACCCCCGGCTGCACCATTGAGGCCTGCGGATTCCGCGACCAGTTCAAGAAGCTTCAGGCCGCCGGGGCCGTGGTTCTGGGCATCAGCCGCGACACGCCCAAGGACCAGGCGAAGTTCCGCGCAAAATTTGACCTTCCCTACACACTCCTTGCTGATGTAGACGAGAAAGTTTGCAATCAGTTTGGCGTAATGAAGGAAAAGAACATGTACGGCAAGAAAGTATGGGGAATAGCGCGGACGACATTCCTGATCGGCCCGGACCAGAAGCTGCTGCATGTTTTTGAGAATGTAAAGCCCGAAGGCCACGCCGAAGAGGTGCTGGGGATGATCAAGGAGTGGAAGAAGAGCAGCAAAGTGTAGTTTTCTGCTCGGGACCTGCGCCCCCTGAATTGCTTCCTCCCTGCCGAGAGCTTTCAGCTTGCGTCAGTTTCTTTAATCTTCGCGATAAAGGTTCGCAACCACTTTGCCAGTTGCTTTTCGGGCATCACGCCGGAAGCTACCGCCAGCATGGTGCTTACGACGGCCTCATCTGGCGCATGCACCGCGTACCCGTTCACATCAAGGAATGTTTCGGCGACCACCCACGCTGTACGTTTGTTGCCGTCGAGAAAACCGTGATTGCCGCATAACCCGAATACATAGGCAGCAGCCAATGCAGCGGCATCTGGTTTGCCGTAAGCCAGCAAGTTGAGTGGCCGGGCGAGCGCGGATTCGACGACGGCGACGTGGCGCGCGCCTCCGATTCCGCCGTGCTCTGAAATCTGCTCGTCATGGATGGCGAGGACGGCTTCAAGAGGAATCCAAAGCCACCGCGCATCGTTCACTTTGCCAGCTCTCGCAGAGCGTTCCTGCGCCGCTTCATAACCTTGCGGGCCGACTCCATGGTCTTTTCAAATACGGGGTCGAACGGAGTCACCCTGAAGCCATCTTTTTCTTCTGTCAGAAAGATTGAGTCACCCTTGCCAACCCTCAGACGCGCCAGGGCCTCTTTCGGCAAAATCAGCCCGACGGAACTTCCAATCGTAGTCAGTTTGAGCTTGAGCATTTGCTCCACCTCGCGCTTCGTATTCTAACAAATGTTAGAATGTGGAACAATTCGGGTTCTGGCTTGCAGCATGCTTTCCGGACTCTTCCGGCTCGCGGTTCACCGGATTTTTCGGTGACATCGTCAAATCGATCAGCTATAGTTCACGCTAGCTGTCTCCCCGGTCCCCATCCCCTGGAGGTCAACGTGCAACTTTCAAGGCGTCGCGCCATTCAACTTGCAACTATGTCGGCTCTCGCAACTGCTGCGGGTTCTGCTTTTGCGGCGCAGGCCAGCAAGGTCTTCACCGATGAGAATCTGGTCTTGTACGACAACATGTCGGCTGCGGTGTTTGAGCCCTGGGTAGAAACTGAGTTTGTTCTCTCCGGCCCCACAGTCGCCAGCCAGAAGCTGCTGCTGAAGTCGGTCCGCGATCTCGCGATTCTTGCACCCGCCGCCACCCAACCGGCGAAAGGGGCCGCGCCGGCGCCCCATGTAACCGGGTTCATGCTCAGCTTTCAGGGAACGGGCAAGGCGCTGCCCCAAAACACCTACATACTTACCAACGACGGACTCGGGAGCTTTGCGGCGTTTCTGGTTCCCGCGGGCTCGGGACACCCGAAATACACCGCTGTCTTCGCGTCTGCGCCGCAAGGCGCTTAGGCGGAATTCTCGAAAGCCATTTTCAGCCCATGAGCCAATAGAGCTAAGCTAACACTTATCTATGCCCCATGGATTTGATGCCTATCGTGTGTTTGTTTCGTCTCCCGGCGACCTTGACGCCGATCGCCAGGCCGCTTGTGACGCCATTGCACATTCCAATGACGCGGTGGCAATGCCCGCAAAAATCCTGCTGGTGAATTTAGGCCTTCGCGAAAACGACCAGATCGCGAGCTTCCGCAGCGCGGTGTCTGAGAATGTCCGCTGGTGCACGTTTTTCATCCAGATATTCCAGGATGACTGGGGAACGAGGGACCTGTTCCGGAAGCTTTTCCTGCTGGCGCTGGAGTGTCGCGACGATGCGTCAATGCCGATGCGCGAAGTGGTGGTCTGCCTTAAGGATGCACCAGGTGAAACGAATCCTGAGATACTGGCGTTTCGCAGAGAGCTCGAAGAACGGACAGACGTGAGTGTGTTCCGGTACAGCCGCGTGGAGCAGTTGCGAGAACATCTTGACGGCGTATGCGGCGGATGGGCGCACTCGCTGATTGCGCTTGGCGGCCCAGCGCTCGGTGCGAGCTGACATCAGCGCAACCTATACCAGCGCGACTGTCCGCCATTCCATGAAATAGTGCATCTCGTCTTCGCGCACAATGCTAAAGCCCAGCCGCTTGTGGAAACGCACGCTTCCGGCATTGAACCTGAAGACGCAGGAACCTATCGGCATGCCGGCGCGAGCCGCCTCCTGCTGCAGGCGCTGCACCAGCGCAGTGCCGATGCCCTTGCTCTGCACGTTGGGATGAACGGCAATGTCCACCAGGTGAAATTCAGAATCCATCTGCGCTACCCACAGGCGTCCGACGGGTTTACTGTCGAGCAAAACAATGTGATAGCAGGAGTTGGGATACATCTGGGTATAGCTGGACATCTGCGCGCGGAATTGCATGCGCATCAGGTGTTCCTTGTCAGTGGGGCTGATGGGCGCCAGCGCAAACTCAGGCCCGCGCACGGCCGAATAAAGCTCGTAAAGGAATATCTCGTCTTCGGGCAGGGCAGGGCGAACTGCAAGAGTAGACATGACCGACTCGTACGGGGCAGCCCTTCGGGGACGGCCCACAATCTTTAAGCTATCGTCATTGTCGCGCTGGGAAGACGCCTTGCAGCGCAATAATCCAGTTCAGCGTGAGGTACGGCATCATGTTGTTATGTGGCTGGCTTGCGCCTGACTGCGACAGAAAGCCGGAGTTCAACTGCTGCTCCGTGCCCCCAAGTGGGGCGTAGATCGCATTGCTGGCGGAAGTCCTGGCAAACGCCGCCCCCGCGGGATCCGAAGTAGTCGCCAGGCGGCTATCGGCCAGGAAGATATGCGAATGCTGCGGCATGTTCGAGGTCAGCAGCGAAATGTTTTGAGAACCACCCGTCTCTCCCTGGACATATTGACTTAGCCCCGGACTCTGGCCGACGCCGATCGCCACGTTTCCCTGCATATTCGGCAAGGCGTAGGTGCTCCTTCCGTCTCCTCCGTAAAAGGTGCCGAGGAGCGAGAAAAGCGCTGTGTTCTGTGAAATAGCGATGAGCTGACCCTGCGCCAGCGCCCACCCAACAGGAGCAAAGTTGAAGCCGACCAACCGGAGTTCACCCACAAACGGATCCATAAGCTGCCTTACCTCTTTTTTACCCTGCCTAGTTTCTGCTGGGGAAGATTCCCTGGAGCGCAATAACCCAATTCATTACCAGGAATGGCTGCCTATTCTCATGGGGCTGGCCTCCCCCGCTTGACGTTACCGACTTCGAATTCAAGGCCCCGGATGCTCCTCCGCTGGCGTAGAAACCCGCGGTGGTTGCCGCAAGGTAATTCCCGCCCGGGTTGCTGGACGCGGCAGTGCCGGGAATTGCGATTACATTCACCTGGTGGCTATGACTCGGAGTTTCGTTTGACAACAGGGTGTGACTCTCTTCGCCGGCCACCTGTCCCTGTACGAAGCCGTTGCCAAACGAGATAGGTGTTCGCCCCTGCAGGTTGGGCAGGGCAAAGGTCTGAACGCCGTTTCCGCCGTAAGTGGTGCCGAGAAGCGAAAAAATCGCCTGGTTCTGATTGATCAGCAAGATCTGGCCGTTGCTCATTACCCAGCCTTTGGGAGCGAAACCAAAAGCGACCAGTTTTATTTCTGCGATGAAAGGCGTTGACATGGTTCTTTTCCTCTTCCAGATTGCCTGGGGCCCACAGCTTAATCTGTTTCCGACTTTCGCCGGCCTCAGTTTTGGCTGGGGAAAACGCCATACATCGAAATAATCCAGTTCAGAACGAGATATGGCTGCAAGTTGCTGTGGGGCAGGCTGCTTCCGGCAGGGGCAATCATGCCGGCGGCCATCGCTTCGGTGGGAGCCGTGATTCCGTATGCCTCGATGCCTGGGCCGGGGAAATTGTTCGACGGGGTGGTAGTGGTCGACGCGGCACTGGGTGCTACCGCCGCTGAATGCGTGTGCGCGGGGTACTGGCTCAGACTAACGGTCACCTGTTCCACGCCACCGGTCTCCCCTATCACGTAGTTAGTGCCAAAAGAATTGGCGCCTTGATGCAGCGGTATACGGCTTTGCAGGTTGGGCAGCGCATAGGTGCTTTGGCCGTCTCCACCATACGTGGTGCCGATCAGGTTAAACAGCACGCTGTTTTCCGCAATGCTGATCAATGCTCCGTTACACGCGTTCCAGCCTACCGGGGCAAAATTGAATCCGACGAGACGCACCTCGCCGACGTATGGCGAACTCATATCTGGATCCTCTTATCTCTAAATAACCCTTGTCTGGTTTTGGGAAGAAGCACTATAGGTTAATCATGATTATCATTCCCGCGCGGCAAAGACAAGAGGTTTGTGGGCAAGGATTTGTCAAAAGTTTTGTCTCAATTGCGACCAACCCCCAACTCCCCTTTGCTGCACTTCACCCGTAATGACCGCTCCCCCGCCCGGCAAATTACTAAAGCGCGCCTTCTTCGAAGCTCCGCCCGAGCAGGTCTCTCCGCGCCTTCTGGGCAAAATCCTGGCGCATCGCACGCGCTCAGGCTGGCTGGCAGGCCGCATCGTTGAGGTCGAAGCCTACCTCGGCCCGCACAACGATCCACCCGACCCGGCCGCCCACACTTATCGCGGACCCACGCCGCGCAACCAGGTGATCTTCGGCCCTCCCGGCCACGCTTATGTCTACTCAATCTATGGGCGCTACTACTGCATGAACATTTCATGCGAGCCGGAGGGGCAGGCCGGCTGCATTCTGTTGCGGGCCCTCGAGCCAATCGCAGGCCTGAAGCAGATGGAGCGACATCGCGGCCTCGCGGCCAACGCTAAACCCAGCCAGCTCACCTCGGGTCCAAGCCGGCTTTGCCAGGCGCTGGACCTCACCAGGGTCACGCATAACGGCCTCGATTTGCTCAATCCCAGGTCGCCGCTGCAGGTGCTCGACGACGGATGTGAAGGCAACGAACTGCTCACCACGGTTCGCATCGGCATCAAGCATGCGGTCGATTTGCCGCTTCGCTTCTGCATTCGCGGCCACGCCTGCGTATCTGGGCCAAGGTCGCTTCGCTAGGCCGACTTCACTCCTTCACTCTTTCACCCCTTCACTTTTCTTTTCCAGGAACCGTCGCACCGCCGGGTCGCTTTCCATTCCGATGGCAATCTCGTAAGCCTTCTGCGCTTCCCCGTGAGCTCCGGTTCGGGCCAGCAGTTCGGCTCGCGCCGCCCAGTACGGTTGATAGGCTCGAATCCGCTCATCGGCTTCAACGGCCGCCAGCGCTTCAAGGCCAGCGTCGGCTCCCTCAACTTCTGCCAGCGCTACGGCGCGGTTGATCTGCGCCACAGGCGATCCGGTCAGCTTCACCAAAGCCGCATAAAGCTCGAGAATTGCCGGCCACGCTACCGTTCCGGTCCGCCGCCGCTCAACGTGTGCCGATTGAATTGCAGCTTCGATCTGGAAGCGGCCGATCTGTCCGAGTCCGCAGGCCCGCCTCAGCGCTGCTTCGGCCTCATCAATCATCGGCGCGTCCCACAGCGCGGTCTGTTGTTGGGTCAAAGGCACAAATTCGCCTTCAGCATTTCGACGGGCTTGCCGCCTCGCTTCGGCGTAAAGCATCAGGGCAAACAAGCCCCACGCCTCGGGCTCGTTGGGCAATAGCTCGGTCAGCAGCCTGCCCAGGTAAATGGCCTCGCCGGCCAGCTCGCGGCGCGCCTCGTCGGTTCCCGCGCCGTCCACCCAGCCCTAGGTAAATCCGGCGTACACCGCATCGAGAACCACCTCAAGGCGCTCGGCCATCTCGGCCCGTTCGGGAACCCGAAAGGGAATGCCCGCTTGCCTGATTTTGGCCTTGGCCCGCACCAGCCGCTGCGCCATGGCCGCCGGCGACATGAGAAACGCTGAGGCGATTTGCGATGCCTCAAGCCCCAGCACCACCTGCAGCATGAGCGGAGCGCGAATGGCCGCATCGATGGCCGGGTGCGCGCAGGCAAACAACAGCGCCAGCCGCCGGTCAGGAATCTCCTCGGCATCGGCTTCGCCTTCAGCGGTTAATTGATCAAGATCTTCAGGGTCGCCGCTATCGCGATCGCGACGCATGCGGTCAATCAGCTTGCGCCGGGCCACCGTCAGCAGCCATGCTTCGGGGTTCTGTGGGCATCCTTCGAGCGGCCAGTTCACCAGCGCTGCCGCGAAGGCCTGCTGCAGTGCGTCCTCGGCTGCGGCCACATCGCGCGACTGCGCTGCCAGAAAGGCGATAAGCTTGCCACGGCTGCGGTGGGCCAGCTCTTCCGCGACCGCATGAACACTATCGATCTCTGCAGGATTCACCATGATTCAGGCTTCGCGACTTAGTGTCACTTGCCGGTTTTACGCGGCGGAGAGAGTCTCTCGAGCAATTTCACCGTGACCGTTTCGCCCGGCCCTTTTCCGATGACCTCAAGAATATCGGCCTTGACAGGCAACTTATGATTTCCATCGCCCAATGCCATAAACGAGCTTTGAAAGGCGCAGCCATCAATGGTGCCTTTGACCTTTACCAGTCCGCGCGTTCCGAAGAACGAGGCTGACTGCGGCCAGATGACGTAAGTCCAGCCGCCTGGCTTTGGGCTTTTGATGAGCTGCGCCGTAAACGTTTGAATTAGCATTGCCGCCTCACTCATGCGATCGACAGCCGCGACCGGCAATCAGGTCGCGGCCGCACAGTTCCATTACATCGCCCAGATGGCCCGCACTTCAACAGTGCCGTGCTGAACGCCGGGGCAGCGGCCCGCCCACGTCATTGCCGCATCGAGGTCGGGCACATCGATCAGGTAGTACCCGCCCAGTTGCTCTTTCGAGTCGGCAAACGGCCCATCGAGAACCTGTATCTTTCCGTCCGTCGTGCGCAGGGTGGTTGCGGTGGCCGAGGGGCGCAGCCGGTTTGAGCCTACCAGCACGCCGGCCTTTTTCAGCGCCTCGCCGTAGGCCCCGTATGCCGCAACGCCCTGTTGCTGTTGTTCCGGGGTCATCGCGCCCCAGCCTGACTCGTCTGCGTAAAGTGTCAACAAATACTGCATATTCTTCCTCCACGGTTGGATTGTAGGCGCTTTCACGCCTCGCTCTGAAGACGAACCAACTCAGCCCTAATCGACATCGATTTGGATTTTCTTGCCGCAGTCACTGAGAGTTTCATCCCGCGGTTTGACGCCAAACTGCGTCTCAATCGGCTAGAATCTCGTCCAATAGTTGTACCCCACTCCACTCCGCGAGGAATCCCGCACGTGAGAATATCTTCCCTCCTGCCATTGTCCGGCGTTGCCGCGCTTCTCGGCGCCGCCGTATTCGTCTGCTCCTCCATCGCCCAGGCCCCACAGGGTCCCCCTCCCGGTGGTCCCGGCGGTCCGCCACGTTCCTACCCGGCGCCCACCAACCTGCAGGTGCTGCCCAAAGATCTTACCGGCCAGCAGGTGCACGAGATCATGGAGGGATACGCGGGCGCACTTGGCCAGCATTGCAATTACTGCCATGCAGCCGACCCCAAGAACGTTGGTCCTAACGGCCGTCCGCGGCTCAACTTCGCGTCTGATGACAAGGACGAAAAGAAGATGGCACGGGTGATGATCACCATGACCCAGGACATCAATGACAACTATGTGAAGAAGGTGGCGGCGATGGACAAGATGCCTGAAATGGCTCCGCCGGTGACCTGCGGAACCTGCCACCAGGGCCACGAGGATCCGCCCGAGTTCAAGCCTGCGCCGGAGCATTGATGCGGTTATGAGAGAGCGTGGGTCAGGAGACCCACGCTACAGCCGGTCAGGAGACCGGCGCTACAGGTCACTGACCACTGTTCTTACACTTCGGGCCGCCGAGGACGGGCCAGGAACCGTGCGCCCAACGCTCCGCCGGCAATGGCGAACAGAAGCAATGTGCCTGCGAGGAAGAAGACTGCGAATAGACCTGAAGTGGCGCGCCCCTGGGGCGCCAGAAAAAATGTGACAAGCTGCGAGACGACTTGAGGGTCAGCATTAGTCGCATTCCACTGCGCCATCATCGGGCCCTTCACCAATGCGGTCCATGCGTCGTCCATGGTCTTGCCGTAATTGAACCAATAGCGCGCGCCAAACAGCAGCAGCCCGCAAACTGCAGTTGCAGTCCACGAGCTCAGTATTCCTGTTACCAGCCCAATCCGCGCGCCGGCGCCGATCGTAATCCATGCCGGCCTTTGGTTCCGCATGTAGATTGCCACCACCCAGGCCGCGGCCGCAGACATAAGAAACAGCAATCCCAGAAAACTTGATTCATTCACAACCGAGTACAAAAAGAAAATTGCAAGCAAGATTCCGGCGGGGATGGCCAGCCTGGCCGCTATGCTTATGGCTGGCATCCAGGCAATGCTGCCAGCATCGCGCACCGGTTCCGTGCGCCGCTCGGGTTGAGTTGCGCCGGCAACGGTTTCTGCCTGGTACACAAGTTGCGGCAGGCCGCACATCGGGCAGTAGGTAGAGCTTTCTTCTACGGCCTGATGACAGCGGATGCAGGTGACTTCCATCTATTTATGAGCCTATAGCATCAGGGCGAATCGATGCTCAGGTCGAATTGGAAAGCGCTATGTAGCGCGTCAGGGGCGATCGCGCCTATGCGTGCGCGAGGACTTGCCGCGGCGGTGCCTCCTGCCGCGAGTGAGCTTGTTTTTGGTAAAGATAGACATGTAACTACGTTCCAGGCAGGTGTGACACCTTACTGGCACTCTTAACAATAAAAGCTGTCCCAGGTCTCCCCTGCGCATATGAGACGAGTGCAACTCTTTTGATCCGCAAACTGAACAAGCTGTCACCATGGGCCCCCCAGGATTTGAACAGAGAAGTCGACGAGTGGATAGATTATAACCATTACTTAAGACTGAACGAAAGTCATCATCATGTGAATTATAGTTACCAAAGAGTTTGGGCAAGCAATATAAATCGTTTGTAATTGGGGAGTTTGTAATATTAGAAAGAAGTTTGCCAGGACGAAGATTCCCGTTTCGGGAAATCCTGGCATTCAATCGGCCGTTCGCAGTCGATCATCAACAATCGCTTCAGCCGCCGCCACCGCCTGGTCCAGCGACATGCTGGTGGAGTCCAGAATGATTGCATCCGAGGCGGGCTTGAGGGGCGAATCGGCGCGATTACGGTCGCGTTCGTCACGGGCATGCAACTCGCGAATTACTTCTTCGGGCTGAACCTCGGGTGCTTTGCCGGATTGTTCGAGCTGCTCAAACCGGCGCTGGCCTCGGACTTCAGGCGCTGCATCGAGAAAAATCTTTACATCCGCGTGGGGAAAAACCACAGTGCCGATATCACGGCCTTCCATCACCACTCTGCCCTGAGCCCCAAGCTGCTGCTGCAGCCGCACCATCCAGGCGCGGATGGCTGGAAAAACGCTGACGCGCGAAGCGGCATCGGTGACCTGGGGAGTGCGAATAAGACCGGTTACGTCCTCGCCATCCAATAGAACCCGGTTCTCGTCGCCGCCGGGCTCGAGGCGAATCTGCGTGTTTTCGGCAAGCGTTTCGAGCGAGCCGCTATTATCCAGGGAAAACTTCGCGCGCAACGCCTTGAGGGCAAAGGCGCGATACATTGCGCCAGTTTCAAGGTTGAGCAGGCCAAAATGACGGGCCAGATGGCGCGCGATCGTGCTTTTCCCCGCGCCAGCTGGCCCATCGATTGCAATAATGATTTTCCGGCCCGATAAAGAACTATCCAAGCGGGATCCTTCAGCGTTCATCCGCGCTTCTTCGTCCTCGGTTTTGCAGGAGCAGTAAATCCGTAACGTTTGCTGTTACCAGCCTTTGCGCCGGCAGTGAGTGCCGGCTTACGCGAGCGAGAAACCGTGCGGGCATCTTTCCGCGGGGCGGTGGCGCGCGCATTCACTGCTGATTTGGCAACCACTTTACCGTTCGCAGCGTGTCCGTTGCGCTTCGCTCGAGACTGCGAAGCTGCCTTGCCGGTTCCATTGGTAGCAAGACCGTTGCGCAAGCTGCCGTTTCTTGAAGCGTGGCCGGCCTTCGCCGGTCCGCCGTGATTTCCATTTCCGCTCGCCGGCTTAGCCCAGCGCGAAGCGGACGCGATACGCGTAGTACCGGGACGGCTTGAAGATCCGGGACGGCTCGGGGTTGCTGGACGACTGGAAGGTGTCCGGGCATCGCGGCTCGGCCGCCGTGACGACCGGCTCGGTGCAGCCTGGGCACGTTTGCGATCGCGCGAGTGAGCCGCGGGGCGGCTGAAGTGCGGGCGCGTGGCCGCAGGCTTGACGCTCGATGCGGGCTTGACGTTCGATTCAGTGACCGATTCGGCGGAAATGCGCGGCGCCGGCGCAGCAGCTACTTCGGGCACGGGAGCAGGTGTTGCCGCTGGCAGTGGCTGAGGCCGCCGCTCAGGAACGAAAGGAGTCTCATCTTCAAATCGGCCTGAGTTGAAGAAGTACGATGACGCCATCGCCGAGCTGGCATAGATGTTCGGGCTCACGCTGAATTCAGGCAGGGTACCGGCCACGTAGAAATGCGGTGCGTGGCCAAGTGAGATGGTGTGAACCTGCCGCGTGGCAAGCAGGCCACGGAGCACTTCGCGTATCTTGCTTCGCGCAGTAAGCGGGGCCAGGAACAGCTCTACATCTTCCATACCGGCGGCAATAACGGCCTGCAGGTAGATGGAGGCGAGCACTGAGATGGCGGTGACCTGCGAAGTGGATGCTCCTTCGGCAATCGCTTTCTGGAACCGGTGCCGCAAGAGCTGCCATTTGGCGTGCACTCCCGGGGCTGAAACCACGGGAATGATGCGCAGTTGCTGCCAAAGCTCAGTGATAGCGCGCAGAACCGCACCCTCGGTCACTTCCTTACCCAGCGCATGCTTGAGCTGCGGAATGGTCGCGTCGGCAATCTCGAGCTGCTTGTAGGCCTGGATAGCCAGTTGAGAAACCTGACGCGAGCCGGTCAGTTGCGGAGTACGACGCCAATCGCGGTCGCCGCGCAGCGCATATACGTAGGGTAGAACCCATGCCGCAACCACAAAGTCAGGCTGTTCGCCAGGTTGGCCTAGCAGGTTGAGTCGAACTGCCACGCCGTCGGTTTCGAGGCGAACCAGCAGTTCTTCGGCTAGAGTAATGTGCTTTTGATCGGGGTTAGAATTGCGCTCGCCCGCGACGGCCTCAACGAAAGAGGGGGCCAATCCCGCGGAATACTGGCGGCGCGGAAGGAAGAGACACAGTCCCGTCTCCTCAATCCAGGTTCGGGCATCTTCAAGAGTCAATGCTCCGTGCCCATTCAGGCGCATCCGTTCGATGCGTGATGCTTCCATTTGCTCTGCTGTCAAAGAAAAAACCCTCACTTCCAGGTTGGCGCTATGGCATAACCAGTTATTGCGTCCTGTTTTTGCCTCTGCCAAATGTTGACGCTTGCCATTCCCGCAGCCTTTACGGCTGGTCGCGGGGCATTTCAACGATTCGCGTCAACGACTTACAAGCGTTCCGGGATATTTTTCCCGGTTCTGCTTAATGCGCCCAGCTATCCGCTCCTGGGAGCGGAGTTGCCACCTTCCAATGGATCTAGATCCGGTGGAAGGCCCGCTGGATCTCTCTCCAAGAATACAGCAAAGCGATTGGACGTCCATGGGGGCAGCTGGTTGGGTGGTTCGTTTTAGCAAGTTCCAACAATAGCCATTCCATACGTTCGGGGTCAAGAGGGGTGTTTACCTTGATCGCGGAGTGGCATGCGATGGAGGCTGCGATGCGACTTCGGATGTTAGTAAGCTGTTCATTCAGAGCAGGTTGCTCTCTTGGTCGTTCGAGCTCGTCGTCGCCGCTGGCGGCCGCTTGATCGATCACTTCAGCGAGCGTTCTTTCAAGCTCCGCGCCCTCCAATCCCACCGGCGCAGCCTTCACCGCAAGGATCTGCGGGCCGAATGGCTCAACTTCGAAGCCGTTCCGGTCCAGCTCGTCTGCAATGCGCGCAAACACAATCATTTGTTCAGGTTTCAGCTCCACGAGCATGGGCATCAGCAAGCGCTGGCGTTGTACGCGTTCGATTTGTCTATCGCGTAATATTTTTTCAAAAAGCACTCTTTCGTGTGCAACATGCTGGTCGATGATCCACAAACCGTCCTCGCTCGTAGCCAGAATGAAAGATTCCCTGAGCTGTCCGATCGGCTTGAGTGATCCTAAGTGGTTTAAATTGTTGGTTGTCTGTTCAGCCTCCACCATGGCCGCTGCTGCAACTGCCTGTTCAGACCCTTCAAGCCAGCTATGGTTACCTGGACTGCAATCCAGGCTGGTAGACGGTACCGCAGGCTGGAACAGGGCCCTGGCCGCCTCATCCCAGGCCTCCCGGTTGAGCGAGCGCGGGTCAAAAATGAAGCCCAGACCGCCAAATCCGGTCCCGCCACCCGCAGGAGCTCCAAAAGGCAAACTGCCCGGAACGGGGGTGGGTTGGTGCGGAGTCAGCCGGAAGGGTTCCGCATCGGCGGCGGCTCTATCGAACGCTTCAGGGTCGGAGTCAGGAAACGCGCCGGGCGCCCTCTGATCAGGCGCGCCGGGTAGTGGCGACGCGGCTGTTGGGATCAAAGACGGACTGGCGGTAGGTTGCGACTGAAGGGCGTTCAAAAATCCGGCTGCCGGACGCGCTTTTACCAGCGCCATGCGCAGGCTGTCGCGCACGAAATCATGTACAAGTGTCTGCTGCCTGAAGCGCACCTCGGTCTTCGCCGGATGCACGTTCACGTCAACTTCTTCAGGCGGCATCTCGATAAAAAGCAGAACCACCGGAAAGCTGGTGGGCGGAATCACGTTCCGGTAAGCCTCGGTGATGGCATGCATCATGAGTCTGTCGCGGATGAGCCGCTTGTTGACGAAGATGTAAATCGAGTTCCGGTTAAGCTTTTGCAACTCCGGCTTGGAATAGAAGCCGGAGAGGCGCATCGATCCCGGGTTCCTCTTGGGCGCATCGGGATCGACCTTCCATGGCGGAGGCTCGGGCAGGCCTGCGTGCTCGAGAGGCAATTCGGCAGCAACTGGCAGCAATTGTGCCAGCGTCTCTTTGCCGAAGATCTGGTAAATGCGTTCGGCGGTGCGCGTGACAGGAGGCGCCGCAACAATTGTGTGGCTTGCCGAGAGCAGCTCAAAGTGCATCTCAGGATGGGCCAGCGCGTAGTGCGTAACCAGAGCCGTCACGTGTGCCAGTTCCGTCGACTCTGCGCGCAGAAACTTGCGCCGGGCGGGAGTGTTGAAGAACAGATCGCTGACGGCAATGGTGGTTCCACGAGGCAGGGCGGCGTCTTCAACGCTATGGATCTTCCCCCCGGCAATTTCCATCCGCGTGCCAGCGCCTTCGTCGGCGGTAGCTGTCTCAATCGTTACGCGCGCAACCGATGCAATCGAAGGCAAAGCCTCGCCGCGAAAGCCAAGGGTGGCAATCGCCAACAGGTCATCGGCGCTGCGCAGTTTTGAAGTGGCATGGCGCTCAAAGGCCAGCAGAGAGTCGTCGCGGTTCATACCATGGCCGTCGTCCGCCACGCGGATGAGCTTGCGGCCGCCGCCTTCGACTTCTATACGAATCCGGCTTGCGCCTGCGTCGATCGCGTTTTCAAGCAGCTCCTTCACCACCGACGCAGGCCGGTCCACCACTTCGCCGGCGGCAATTTGATTCGCCACCTGATCTGAAAGTATCCGGATGCGCCCCATAAGGGATTAGCGTATCGTAAAGTCCATCGTCGCCCGGCTGTGAATTGAGGGGTCGAAACTGCGCAAATCCCGCCGGATTCTCCCACTCGCCTAATACTGCACATAAGGCGTGCTGCCGGCACAAGCGGGCCTGCCTTCAATCGTGAAAGGAAATAATTTCATGTTGTTTTAGTTGACTGAACCGGTCTACAATCCCTGCCATCCCCGGACCCCCAAAAAGGAAAATTGAAATGAAGCCTGATCGACTTTTCTATTCCGCGACCGGAGCTATCTTCCTCGTTCTGGTCGTTCTCGGGTTCCAGCACTATATCTTTGGCGGCAGGCACGTTGACGGCAGTCCCATCGCCCCGGCGATGCTCGTAATAGTCGTGATGCACAGTTCGGCAATATTCGCATGGTTCGTGCTGTTTTTCACACAATCTCTGCTCATCTCCCTAAACAACCGCCGTCTCCACATGAAACTCGGCTGGAGCGTCCTGGTCATTGCTTCGTTGATCGCCGTCACCGGGCCGCTAGTGGCAACACGGTCGTTACAGGTCGATCCAAGCCAAGTTGTTTTCGACTGGCCCAGCCGCCAGTTTCTGTTGATCATGTATTCGGAAATTGCGCTCTACGTCGCGTTTGTTACCATCGGCGTGTTAAACCGCAAGCGGCTTCGCATCCACCGTCCCATGATGCTTATGGCGAGTCTGGTTATTCTCACCGGAGCCACCGGCCGAATTCCGCTCGTCAATTCGATCTTCGGATTTCACCATTGGGTGGGAATATTCGGGCCTGTTATCGCACTGGCAGCCCTGCTCTTCCTGGTTCGCGTGGCCCTGACCCGCACCGTTGACCGCGAATTTGCAGCCGGCTTTGCGGCCCTGGTGGTGGCGACGGTTTTAGCGGCAGGTATTGCTGAGACCAACGTGTGGATTACTTTAGCCGGTCCAATTTTGAAACCCTGACGACTTCCCCGCTCAGCCGATTGTGAAAATTTGGCAGGGAATGTGCCGATTTCTTCGCACTGGCGTCAAATTGTTACTGCTGGTAACATTCTCAAAAGCGTCAAGTGTTCCTCTGGGGGTCGGTCGATGGGAGTTTTGTTGCAGGATCTTGTTTATGCAATCCGCCAATTGCGCAAGACGCCGGGTTTCGCAGCTACTGTGCTGCTCACTCTGGCGCTGGGCATCGGCGCAAACTCGGCCATCTTCACGCTGGTCAACGCTATCCTGCTGCATAACCTGCCGGTCACAGATCCCAAAACCTTGTTCCGCATCGGCGACACCGGCGACTGCTGCGTCAACGGCGGCTGGAACGACAACGGCGATTACTCGCTCTTTGCCACCGACACCTATTACATGTTCAAGAAGAACCTGCCGGAATTTGAAGAGCTGGCGGCAATGGAGTCGGGCTATGCGTGGCGTCCGATTACCGTGCGCCGGGCAGGACACCAGACCGAAGCAAAATCTGTAATAGGCACTTTCGTTTCGGCCAACTACTTTCGCGTCTTTGGACTTTCGCCGGCGGCGGGCCGCTTCTTTGTGGATGCGGACGATACCAAGGGCGCAGCCATCACCGCCGTGATGAGCTACAGCGCCTGGCAGCAGGATTATGCCGGCGATCCGAGTGTGGTCGGCAGCACTTTTTACGTCAATACTAACCCCGTCACAATAATCGGGGTCGCACCCAAGGGATTCTACGGCGACCGCATCGACACCAACCCGCCCAAATATTTTCTGCCCATGAACGCGATGGACCCGGTAATCGGAGCGCCGTACTTCAATGAACCTGATTCGCAGTGGGCCTACATTATTGGCCGAGTGAAGCCGGGAACTTCGATTCCGGCGCTCCAGGCAAAAGCGGGTACGCTGCTGAAACAGCAGTACGGGACGCTCAAAACATTCAAAGATCAGCGCGCCAAGAAAGCTCTTTCCCTCACTCATGTTGTTCTTGCTCCCGGTGGCGGAGGCATCCAGAACATACAATCCGGCTATAAGGACCACTTGAAGCTGCTGCAATGGATTGCGGCGCTGGTGCTTCTGGTGGCGTGCGCCAATATTGCCAACCTGCTGCTGGTGCGCGGCATGGGCCGCCGCGCCGAGCTTTCCATCCGTTCGGCTCTCGGGGCACAGCGCAGTCGCATCGTGCGCCAACTCCTCACTGAAAGCGTGCTTCTCTCAGGAATGGGCGGCTTGCTCGGCCTGGCAGTTTCGTATCTCGGAGCCCACGCGCTGCTCGCGCTTGCTTTTCCCGATCAGCACAACATGCCGGTGGCAGCGTCGCCATCGCCGCTGGTCATCGGCTTTGCCTTTATGCTTTCGCTGGTTACGGGCATTCTGTTCGGCCTGGCGCCGGCGCTCATGGCTGCCCGCACGCAGCCCGCTGAAGCGCTACGCTCAAATGCCCGCACCACCGCCCAGGGAGCTTCGTGGCTGCAGCGCGGGCTGGTTGTGTTGCAGGCTGCGCTTTCGCTGGTGTTGCTGGTTGCCGCCGGACTTTTTGCCGAGAGCCTTAACAAGGCCGAAAACGTCGACATGAAACTCGACGCGACAAATCGCTACATCGCCCACATCAATCCGCAGGCCGCCGGCTACAAGCCCACAAATGTTGAGCCCCTCTATCACACCATCATTGACCGCTTCCACACCATCCCCGGCGTTATCAAGGTCGGCCTTTCTACCTACACGCCCATGGAAGACAATAACTGGGGTTCAGGCGTAAAAATCCAGGGCGACCCAGACATCAACAAAGGCGCATCCTGGGTAAAAGGCACTCCTGAATACTTCGATTCCGTCGGCACACATGTCGTGATGGGCCGCGGCTTCACAACGCAGGACACGCAGAATGCGCCATCCGTTGCCGTCGTCAATCAGGAATTTGTCAAACAATTCTTCGGCAAGCGCAATCCCATCGGCCATCGATTTGGCTATTCCGATCCCCAGCACCCAGGCTCCGATGGACTGTTTGAGATTGTCGGCGTGGTCGAGGACACCACCTATACCAGCGTCTATTGGAAGAATCACACCATGTATTTTCTGCCGCTTACGCAGGCCGCCGGCGGCCCCAGCGACCCCGACTATCGCATCGATAAAGACCAGTCCATGTACGCCGGCGCCCTTGTCATCGAAACCAATCGTCCCATTCCCGGTTTTGAAAAAATCGTTGCTGAAAACCTGGCCACCATCAATCCCAATCTCACCATCGTGAAATTCCAGACCTTTCAGCAGCAGATTGACGACATCTTCACCCAGGAACGCCTGATCGCGAGGCTCACTTCTCTCTTCGGCATGCTGGCTTTGCTGCTGGCCGCCATCGGCCTCTACGGCGTCACCGCCTATACGGTCGTACGCAGGACGCCGGAGATCGGCATCCGCATGGCGCTCGGGGCGGCGCGGAGCCGCGTCATCGGCATGGTGATGCGTGGCGCCATGCTGCAGGCCTTGGTCGGCCTGGCCATCGGTGTGCCGATTGCGATTTTCTGCGTGCGCTACGTCAAGTCGCAGCTATACGAGATCACAAGCGTCAATGTGCCGGTTATGGCCGTTGCCATTGGAGTGCTGCTGCTTGCCGCCGCTATCGCCGGCATCATACCGGCGCGGCGTGCAGCCTCAATCGACCCAGTACGCGCGCTTCGCGTCGATTGAGAGTGGCGCGAAGCCTCCCGAACTCCAGCGCCCCCACTTTCCTCACGTTTCCCCGGAACTTTCCCGGCAATTTCTGCGTATCCCTTGACATTCGACAGGAGAGTGTTCCATTATCTTGTCGAACGTCGAGGGGAAGAGATGCCCGCTTCAACCGATCTGCTGCAAGGGACGCTCGACCTGCTCATCCTGCAAACGCTCTCGCTTGAGCCTATGCACGGTTGGGGAGTCGCTCTACGCATTCAGCAAGTTTCAAAAGAAGCCCTGCAAATTGGCCAGGGGTCGCTCTATCCGGCTCTCTACCGGCTCGAATACAAAGGCTGGATCAAGTCGGAGTGGGGGAACTCTGAAAACAACCGCCGCGCCAAGTTCTATCGCCTCACAACGGCAGGCCGAAAACAACTGGAGAGCGAACTTGAGACCTGGGATCGGCTATCGGCGGCGATTGGCCTGGTACTGGGCCGCACTGTGGAGGCGCCGCGATGATTCGAGAACTGCTGACCCGTTTCCGGTTCTTTGTCTTCCGCAAAAAGCGCAGCGAATTTGACGACGAGCTGCGCTTTCACCTGGAGCAATCGATTGCGGCAAAAGTTGCAGTGGGCACGCCCGCAGCGGAGGCGCGTCGGCGGGCGCTCATCGAGTTTGGCGCTGTGGAAGCGGCGCGCGACGAATGCGAACGCCAGAGGCCGGCGTGGTGGCTCGGGACGGTAACGCACGATTTTCGTTACGCTGTGCGAGGAATTCTGGCACACCGCTGGTTTTCCGCCGCCATTATCGCCACGCTCGCACTTGGAATCGGCCTGAACACAATGGTCTTCACCTTGGTGAATGCCGTCCTCTTCAAGCCCGTGCCCGTGCCCGGAGGCGATCGGCTCGTCTCCATTAACAGTCAAGCGCATGCACAGGGCGATGGCAGCACGCAGCTTTCGTATCCCGATTTTCAGGATTATCGTGCGCAGGCCAGGTCCTTTGAGGCGTTCGAGGCTGTCGACGATGAAAGTTACATTCTGAGCGAAACGGGCAATGCACCGCATCGCTATCGCGTGGCCTACGCAACCGCGGGCCTCTTCGCCATGGTGCACACGCAGCCTCTGCTCGGCCGGGGATTTTTGCCGGCTGACGATCATGCCGGCGCCGAACCGATAGTGGTGCTCAGCTATAACGTGTGGCAGGATCGGTACGGCGGTCTCGCCACCGTGATCGGCCGTCCGGTGCGCGTAAACGGCAGCGCGGCGACAATTGTCGGCGTTATGCCGCAAGGTTTCCGCTTTCCCAGCAGCGTCGATCTGTGGATGCCCCTGATTCCAACCACCGACCAGGTCAAGCGCGATAACCGGCTGTTGCGGGGCTACGCGATTCTGAAGCGCGGGGTCACGATGCGGCAGGCAAACGCTGACCTGAACACTATCGCCGCGAGACTTGCTGCCGAGTTCCCGGTCGACAAAGATCTGGGCGTGAGCATGATGACCTTTCAGCAGCGTTTTAACGGTGGCAACATCCGCTCTGTGTTTCTAATGATGCTGGCAGCGGTGGGCTTTGTTTTGTTGATTGCGTGCGCCGATGTGGCCAACATGATGTTAAGCCGCACCCTCAGCCGACAACGTCAAATGTCCATCCGCACCGCCCTGGGAGCAACCCGTTGGCGCCTGATTCGCCAGTTATTGATCGAAAGTGTCACGTTGAGCGCGGTGGGAGGCGTTCTCGGCATGGCCCTTGCCGAGGCCGGCATTCACTGGTTCGATCTGGTCACCCAGACCGTCCGTCCCACATGGATAGAGTTCACAATGGACTTTACCGTCTTCGGCTACTTCGCCGCCCTCTGCATCGTAAGCGGAATTTTGTTTGGCATAGCGCCTGCATTGCGCTCATCCAAGCCCGATCTGGCCGGAGTTCTCAAAGATGGCGCGCACAGCGTGGGGCGTCGCCGTGGCGGATGGCTATCGGCGGGGCTGGTGGTATTTCAGTTTGCCCTGACCCTGGTCCTTCTCACCGGTGCGGGCATCTTTGTACGGGCGCTGCTGAACGCCCTGTCGATCAATCCATTTGTTCCCGGGGCGCAATTGACCATGGCGTCGATCCAACTACCCGGCAGCCGCTACAAAGATGCCGATGCGCGCCAGCGATTCTTCGATCAGCTTTTGCCGCGCCTGCGTGAATTGCCTGGGGTGTCGCAAGCGGCAGTTGCTTCGGACGGCCCCGGACTGGGCGCCAACGGGCAACAGATTGAACTGGAACATGTGCCGATCTCTAACCCGGCACAAAGACCCTGGGTCTCGTTCGGGGCGCAGTCTCCGGGTTATTTAGAAACCATCCACCTTCCACTGCTCCAGGGACGAGGCTTTAACGAGACCGACGGCGCCGCGAACCACGAGGCGGCGATTGTGACCCGCAATGCGGCAACGCGTTTATGGCCCGGCCAGAACCCAATCGGCAAGCGTTTCCGTTTCTACGACGACAAAAACAAGCCGAGCGCGTGGATCACGGTTATAGGTATCTCTGCTGACATTGTCCAGGAGGTTCAGGAAAACAACCCGCCGCCACTTCTCTCTGTTCCCTATCGGCAGGAAGGCTGGGACAACATGGTGGTGGTGGTGGAATCGGCCGTCGATCCGCTGCAGGCTATGCGCACCACTGTGCAAAGTCTCGATCCCGAGCTGCCGCTGAACGATCCATCCCTGGTAAAAGATGCACTCGATCGCCAGTCCTGGTTCCTGCGCGTGTTTGGCAGAATTTTCTTGGTATTCGCATTGATTGCCATGCTCATGGCCTCGGTGGGTATCTATGCGGTGATCGCGCATGCCATGAACAGCCGAACCCAGGAGATTGGCGTGCGCCTGGCGCTGGGCGCAACCATGCGTAACGTAATGCTGCTGGTGATGAGGCGCGGATTGTGGCAGATTGGGGCCGGGCTGGCGCTGGGGCTTGGCGCCGCTCTGCCGGTCGCCCATCTGATGGCGTCCATGCCCTTTGGAATCGCTCGATCGGATGCATCGATTTTTCTCATCGTCGCCTTATGCCTGGGAACCGTGGGCGTCTTTGCGTGCTGGCTGCCGGCCCGCCGCGCCGCCAGCCTCGATCCCGTAAAGGCAATTCGCTACGAATAACGGCAGGGCAGCCGGCCTGGATCCTGACCACTCTTCCCAACCACAACGAGGGCACACAATGTGGATGCCCCCTGTTCCGATGATCTCTTCAAACCAAGATGGGGATGCCAGCGGAGGAAGCAGGGGCCTTCAGGCCCGGGGTTTTTTCCGGCAAACGCGCAGCACGAACCTCAACGACCTGTCTAAACAGATCACAAACTTCCGTGCCCCATCCTTTGCGCGCTCTTTGCGCAAAGGGTGGGAAACCATGGAGCAAGGGGATCAATTCTCCATGCCGCTATATGGTATTTCTCCCGAAAATCCTAAAGCACTTGTTGGTGAATAAGGCATTCATTTTCATGCAATTGAAACAATCAAGCCAAAGATCTGACGATTTGCGCTCATTTTGATCAATTTTTTCCTTGCAACCGGTTTCCTATCGAGGTTTAATCAGAATAATTGATTGAGTGATCTATCAATGAAAACGGACAATGGCAAACCAACGCGGCACGATCAGGCGGAGCACACCAGGGAAATAATTCTGCACGCTGCCAGCCGGGAGTTTCGCTTGCACGGCTTCGATGGAGCCAGCACAGTTGCCATTACTGAAGCCGCGGAAGTACAGGCGTCGCTGCTGTACTACCACTTCAAAAACAAACTCGGGCTGTACAAGGCGGTGATACTGAGTGCCATTGAGGAGGTCGCGGAGCAAGCCAGTGAAGGGCTTACGTCAATTGGAAGCGCCGGGGAGCGGCTGCTGCGCGCAGTGCTGCTGCATTTTGACCGATTTCTCACCCATCCCGAGGCGATGAGCCTGATGCAGCAGGAAGTGCTTTCATCTACGGAACGAACCGCGGAGATCCTGGCAGCCATGGAGGCGGGAATTCTGCGTCCCACGATCGCGAAATTCGGCAAGACAATCGTGGAAGGAATTGAGGCCGGCGAACTGCGAAACGTTGATTGGATCAGGGCGCTGGGAGCAATTCTTGGAGCAAATGCAAACTACTTTCTCACGGCACCGATATTCAAGATTGCGCTGGAGGCTGACCCGCTAAGCCGCCAGGCCCTGGAAGCGCAGCGGCGCGGGATCGTGGAATTTTGGGCAACGGTGCTCTTTGTCGACCCCGAACAAGGCGCGAAGGCCGCCGCCCTTGTGTTGCAGGAGTTGCCCTTTCCTGGAAAGCCAGGCGGCGAGGTTGATTGATGTAGCTGAAAAATGAAACACAGATTCCCCTCGAAACAAATGTTGGATTGCTGCGCAAGAGTAGTTTCCATTTCCTGAAGCGCTTCAAACTCCCAAACCAAGAGGACTGTGCACTGGGCACCAGGCTGTTACCGGCGGCCTCGCAATGTCGTGCGGCCTTAACGGGCCGTGCATCAGGAGGAAAACGCGTGGGTGCGACCCGCGCAATGAAGGCGAATGAGCGAAATCATGCTGGATGTACTTTTCAATACCGACAAACCGACCCAAAGCCCTGAACCAGCGGAGTTCTACGAACTATCGCTGGAAACGGAGATTATGAACGGAAAGGAAATTTTTGTTCTTCGCGAGCGGCGTGGCTGGTGGAATCCTGCCCTGCGCAGCATCGTGATCGATGAGGAAAGCAAGCACCAAACCGCGCTTGAGTCCTATCGTGATGGCCTCAAGGCTTATGTGGAGCGAATGAACCTGCACTTGAGCCGCAGGTTCTTTTACTCCTTCATCTGGCACCCAGGCAACGGCGAACCATCCTACAAACAATCACTCGAGTAGCTTAGATATGGCAACTCGCGATACCGCGCTTCTCCAGATATCGCTGGTGGTACTCCTCGGCGCGCCAGAATGTCTGCGCCGGCTCAACCTTGGTCACAATCCGCTTGGGCTTGAAAGTGCCGGCCGTAGTAAGCTGCTCGATTTTCGCCTTTGCCTGCTGTTCCTGCTCCGGCGAGTGGAAGAAAATCGCCGACCGGTACTGCGACCCCCAGTCGGGGCCCTGGCGGTTCAGCGTGGTTGGGTCATGCAAGGTGAAGAACGCATCGAGCAGTTTCTCGTAGCTCACCTTCTCCGGGTCGAAGTCGACCTCAACCACCTCAGCGTGACCGGTCTGGTCTGTGCACACGTCTTTGTAGCTCGGCCGTTCCAGCGAGCCGCCCTCATATCCCACCGCAGTTGCCGTCACGCCTGGAATCGCGGCAAACGCCGCCTCCACGCCCCAGAAACAACCGGCTCCGAATGTCGCTTTTTCAATGCTCATACTCTATTGATGCCTTTCAGAGGAATTGGTATCAGGCAACTGTTCCGTGCACATCCTTGCGACTTTCTTCTGTCGTAAGGTTGAGAGACCACAAACCCCGACGAGTCCGGGCGCGTTCCCCGCAAGGGGAGTCACTACTTTGGTCCATCTGCATTGAAGACCGCCGAAAGAGCTTTTCACACGCCGTGCCGTCTCCTATACTCGCACGATGAGCGAGGTGTCTCCAGAGACGCGCCCGCTCAAGCTGAATTCTATGACTATGCAATCGTCGCGGAAACGCGCCGCTCCCCCCGCCCAGTCAACCGCTATCCCTGACCGTTTGTACTTCAAGATCGGAGATGTGGCGCGGATCTGCGGACTTGAAACCTACGTGCTTCGTTTCTGGGAGTCGCAGTTCCAGCAGCTCAAGCCCAACAAGAGCGGAACCGGACAGCGTCTTTACCGGCGCCGCGACGTTGAAATGGTGCTTGAAATCAAGCGCCTCGTCCACGACGAGGGATACACGATTGCGGGCGCCCGCCAGGCTCTGGATCAGGCGGCTCCACGCCGCAATCCACAGACTGCCTTGCCGTTACCTGCCGATAGAGCCGAGCGCCGCGACAAGCTTGCCGCCGTAATTGGCCAGGCGCGCGCGGAACTGCGTGAGATTGTGGGGCTGCTGTCTTCACCCGATCCGCAATTGCCTCGCCGCCGTCCCCGCCTTTCCGCCGTCACCGGCACTCCAGGCTCGCTGTTTCCCTCCTAGCGCCGGCGGATATTCCGTTCAACATGAAGTTGTGCTAGCTTAGGCACAGCAATCGAGCGCGATTGTTGATCGGACACAATTCCCTTTAATTATTCCGACCCTTCCGCTTTGAATTCCATTGCCCCTGAGGAGTTACAAGGGTATGAATTGCACCGTTTGCGGTTCCGAAAGACTTCGGCTGTCCCGGTTACACTTGTCGGACCTTCCGCGCCTTTTTTTGTTTTCTTACCCGGTCCGATGTGCCTTATGCCTTCAGCGCACCCGTGTGAGTTTGTTTGCCGCATTCGGGATTCATCGCAACGCCATTGCGCGCAAGCGGGCGGGTCGCCACGATCGGGCGTCGGCACATCACAGCAAGGCCAACGGCGCTTGAATCGGGCGCGCCGTTGAGCACTATTGAATTCTCAAGGCGCGCATCGGATCGACCGATGCGGCTCCTCGCGCGGGGACGATCGCGGCGATAGCTGCCGGCGCGAGCACCAGCACGACGCTGCCGAGAATCGCAACCGGATCGGCAGTTGGCGTCTCGTAAAGCAGGCTGCGTACCCATCGCAGTACCACCAGCGTCATCAGCAGGCCCGCGCCTGTTCCAAGCAGAACGGGCACTGCGGCCTGCCGCAATACAAGCTGCACCAGCGCGCTTTTGCCCGAGCCCAGCGCAATGCGAATGCCGAACTCCTGCCGGCGCAGCGACACGGAATAAGCCAGCACACCATAGACCCCGAGCGAGGCCAGCAGCAGCGCCACGCCGCCGAAACTTGCTAGCACGATGGCCTGAAAACGCTCGGAGGCCACTGAGTCATTCACCTGGTCGTCAAGCGTGTTGATGGCAGGTATCGCCACCTTTGGGTCGGCTTGCCAGATAACGCGCTGCATCTCGGGAATCAGCGTGCCGGCCGGTTGCGGGCTGCGCACCAGGAACGAGAGTGTCCAGTGCGTGAAGACCCAATAAGGGATGTAGACCATGGCCGCGTTATCGCGCAAGCCGTTGATGCGGGTGTCGGCCACAACGCCAATGATGCGGATGCCCGACGGTAAATAGGGCAGCAGGTTGCTCATTTCTTTACCAATCGGATTTTCGCCGGGAAAGCCCTTGCGCGCGGTTTGCTCTGAAATTAGTGCTACCAATGGGTTGGCGCGATCATCAGCGGTAAAGTTGCGCCCGGTCACCAGCGGAACCTGCATGGTGCGCAAATAATCCTGGTCAATCCATCGGACATTTATGGGTAACTCATCGGCCTGCGGCACAGGATGATCGGGACGCTGCAAGGTGTCGACCCAGGTTTCACCGGTGAGTGGCGCGGCGCTGGTAATGCTTGCCGACTGCACTCCGGGCAGTTGTCTGAGCGTGGTCAACACGCGGTCGGCAAAGGCCAGCTTTGCGGCGGAGAAGTTGGGCCGGTCATCACTGTATTGAGGCGCGAACAAATCAACCTGGGCGACCGTGACGTGGCTCGTGTCAAATCCGCGATCCTGGTGCAACAGGCGTGAAAAACTTCGCAGTACCAGCGCCGTAACCACCAGCAAGGTGAGGGTGCAAGCCACCTGACCCGCGACAAGCAGGTTCCGGGTGCGCCGGCCTTCGCGGGTATTGGCAACTCGTGTTGTGCCTGTCTGCAATGCCATTTGCGGAGGCACGCGCAGCGAGCGCAATGCAGGCAGTGTGCCAAACACCAGCGCCGCAGCAATCGAGATGGCCGCAGCAAACGCGAGTACCGGCAGGCTGACGTGGACTTCATCGAGACGCGGGATAGTTTTCGGAGCCAGGGCAACCAGCAACCGAACGCCGGCGACGGCCAGCGCCGCTCCTGCAGTTCCACCCGCAACGGCCAGAACAAAGCTCTCTGTCAGCCGCGCCCGGAACAGGCGCGCCCGGCTCGCGCCTAATGCGGCGCGCACTGCGGTTTCCCGTTCTGCGTTGGCAGCGCGAGCCAGTTGCAGATTCGCCAGATTGACGCAGACAATCAGCAGCACGCTGCCAACTGCAGCAAACAGCATCCACAACGCGCCGCTGATGTTTGCCGTTACATCTTTCGACAGCGGCGTTAACACCATTCCAATTTGAATCGGCAGATGCGCTGACCGCGAGTACGCCTGTTGCAGCCCGTCAAGCTCGGCATTGGCCTGGGCCAGCGTCACGCCCGGCTTGAGCCGCGCAATCGACTTGTAATTAAAGCCGCCCATATCGGTGCTCAAGTCGTGATCGGATGGAGCGAATGGACGGTACAGCAGGACACTGCGAGCAGCTTCCTGGAAAGTCATACCATGCGCCATCGCAATCTGCGGAAAACGCACCCCGGCCGGAAGCACCCCTACCACAGTGAAAGCCTCGTCGCTGATCCGCACTGTCTTGCCAATTGCCTAGGGGTCGCTCTGCAATAGCGTTTGCCATGCCTCGTAACTGAGGATCAGAACTTGGTCAGCGCCTGTACGTGCTTCGCTGGGTAAAAAATCTCTTCCCATCGCCGGCTGAATACCAAGCACATGAAA
>Ga0265338_10002647_pt1 | contig 26361 bp, 18 predicted proteins | sample 42126metaG_FD_193579 | JGI IMG/M metagenome (GOLD analysis project Ga0265338, IMG submission 193579) | Rhizosphere microbial communities from Carex aquatilis grown in University of Washington, Seatle, WA, United States - 4-21-26 metaG | ecosystem: Host-associated > Plants > Roots > Rhizosphere...
GAATCGACGACTCGCCCGGCATCGTGCAGTGGGTGGCCGTCAGCCCGGATCGCAGGCTGCTCGCGGCGGCCGGCGCCGACGGGACGCTGCGGTTGTGGAACGTGGCCGTGCCCGGGCACCCGGTGCTGGCCAGCGTCCTGCTCCCGGCCGACAGCGCGGCCCCGGTGTACGCGGCGGCATTCAGCCCAGACGGGAAGCTGCTCGCCGCCGCGGGCGCGGACCGCACGGTGACCCTGTGGGAAGTCTCCGGGACGCACGCGGTCCGGCTGGCCCGGCCGCTGCCCGGGCCGGCCGCCACTATCTACTCGGTCGCGTTCAGCGCGGACGGGGATACCAGCCCGGCGGCCGCGCGAGCGGCGGTATGCGGGAACCTCGGGCAGCCGCTCTCCCCCGCGGAATGGGCGAGCTACGTGCCGGGGGTGCCGTACCGTGCGCCCTGCTCGCTCGGTCGCGCCGCTGGTTAGGTCCCGGACGTCGGTCAGACCGTTGACTCCTCGGCGGAATCGGGGGTCGCGGACTCCACGCCGTCGCCCAGGTAGGCGGCGATGACCTTGGGGTCGCGGCGGACCTCCTCCGGGGTGCCCTCGGCGATCACCTTGCCGAACTCGAGGACCACCACGCGGTCGCAGATGCCGAGCACCAGGCCCATGTCGTGCTCGATGAGCAGCATGGACTGGCCCTGGTCGGCGAGGCGGCGCAGGGTGACGCCGAGCTCGCTCGACTCGCCGCTGTCCAGGCCGGCCGCGGGCTCATCCAGGCAGAGCAGCTTCGGCCGGGCGACCAGGGCGCGGGCCACGCCGACCAGCTTGCGCTGACCGGACGAGAGCTGCGACGGCTCGGCCCCGGCGGCCCAGTCCATGCCGACCAGGCCGAGGGTTTCCTTGGCCTCCTTCTCGCCGACCCCGCTCTCCTTGGCCGCCACGGTGAGGTTCTCCTCGACGATGAGGTCGTCGAACAGCTCGGTCGACTGCCAGGTCCTGGTCAGGCCGGCCCGGGCCCGGTCGTACGGCTGCAGGCCGCGCAGGTCGCGGTCGCCGAGCACCACCGTTCCCGTGCTGGTTACGAAACCGGTCATGGCGTCGATCAGGGTGGTCTTGCCCGCCCCGTTCGGCCCGATGAGGCCGACGAGCTCGCCTTCCCTGATCTCCAGTGACACGTCCTCGACCGCGTGTACCCCGCCGAACCGGACCGTCAGCCCGGCTACCTTCAGCACGGCCGGGTTTGCCGACCGGTCCGGGCGCGCGGCGCGCGGGGTGACCGGCTCCCGGCTGGCCGCGTCCACGTCCGGCGCGTGCAGCTGCGGCTTCTTGTGCAGGCGCCGGTAGAAGTCGCCTGCCACGCCAGTCGGGTTCTGCAGCAGGGTGAAGATCAGCAGGACGCCGCCGAACAGCAGGAACCAGTTGCCGTCCAGGCCGAACCACTTCTGGAGGGCGTACGGGATCATCGCCTGGGCGGAGATCAGGCCGGCGAACACCGCGCCGGAGATGAGCGTGATGCCGCCCGCGTAGGCGAACGCGATCAGCGACAGCGCGGTGACCGCGTCGAACCGGTCGCTGCTCACCGAGCCGAAGTTGTACGCGTACAGGCACCCGGCCAGGCCGGCGATGAACGCGGCGATGATGAACGCGTACAGCTTGACGGTCCGCGGGTTAATCGACGCCGCGGCGGCCGCGCGCTCGTTCGAGCGGACCGCGAGCATCTGCTGGCCGAGCTTGCCGCGGCGCAGGTACCCGACGCCGACGCAGCAGAGCACGACGCAGATCAGCGCCACCCAGCCGAAGACCGGGCTCGGCTGGTTGCCGTCGATGCCGCGGAACCCGGCGTTCGGGCCCAGGTCGAGGCCGAACCAGTTCATCTCGGGTACCGGCGAGCCGAGGCCGCCGCCGCCCCAGGTGGTGTTCTGGAAGCCGAAGGAGTTGATGGCCACGGCGCCGGCCAGGGTGACGACGGCGAGGCTGACGCCGCGCACTCGCACGGCGGAGAAGGCGGTAACGACGCCGATGGCGACGGCGACGGCGATACCCGCCAGCGCCGCGAGCGGGAAGGTGATGCCGAAGTTGCTCGCCATGTGGCTGATCGTGAAGCCGGCCGCGCCGGCCAGGGCGAGCTGGATGATCGAGATCTGGCCGACGAAGCCGGTGATCACGACGAGCGACAGCGCCATCAGGATGCCGATCAGCGTGTTGATCAGCGCGTTGCGGAAGTCGAACGGGAACACCACGAGCAGCACCGCCGCCGCGCCGCCGAAGATCAGCGCGGAACGCCACAGGTGCTGTGGCCGCGGCGCCTCCGGCAGCCGGCGCTCGACCACCTCGCCGCGGCCGGGGATGCGGGCGCCGCGCCAGAAGAGCACGCCGATGATGATGAGGAACGCGAGCAGGTCGGTCGTGCCGGGAATCGCGACCCCGCCGGACTGCGGGAACCAGGCTTCCGACGATGCCAGCTGGAGCAGCGAGTCCAGGATGCCGATGCCGAAGGCCGCGACGGTGACCAGGCCGAACGAGGTGAACCGGGCGATCAGCGCGGCGGCGAGCGCCGGGATGATCTGCAGCGGCAGCGTGGAGGGGTCCAACTGGGTGACCGAGGAGGCGAGGATGCCGAGCGAGCCCGCGATGAACGCGGCGATCAGCGAGTTGGACAGCGAGATCGTGCCCGGCGACACCCCGCCGAGCATCGCTGCGACCTCGTTCTCCGACGCCGCCCTGGTGGCCAGCCCGAACTTGGTCCACTTGTAAGCCGCGGAGAGCACGATGGCCGCCGCGATCACGATGCCGGCGAGGAGGAACCGGTCGAGCGTGATGCCCGAGCCGAGCATGTGGATCAGCTTCGTCGGCAGCACGGAGGGAGAAGGCTGCTGGGTGGTGCCGAAGGCGAGGATCATGGACGACTGCGCGATGAGCAGCACGCCGAGCGAGGCGATCAGCTTGCCGAGCGGTGAGGCGTTGCGCAACGGCCGGTAGACGGCGAACTCGAGCAGCGCGCCGACCGCGAGCACGAACAGCAGGGCGAGCGGCAGCGCCACGGCTTTCGGAAACGAGGCGATCTTCCCGCTGGTCAGCGACCAGAAGGCATAACCGCCGAGCATCGCGATCGCGCCGGTGGACAAGTTGATGACCCCCGAGCCACGGTAGGTCGCCACGACGCCGAGCCCGATGCCGGCGATGAGCGCGCCAGAGCCGAGACCTAGCAGGATGAAAAGCAGGGCTGTTTGCACGGGGGTCATCCTCGGTCAGTGGTTGCTAAGTCAAGAGTTCAGGTGATGTCACGGGATTTCAAGTGAAAAGAGGTGACGCCGCGACCGCGAGGGGCTCACCCTCGCGGTCGCGGCGCGGCTGTCAGCCAGCTACGGATCGGCCATCCGTTACTGTGACTCGCCCGCCGGCGGCTGGGTCCAGCCGGCCGTCTTGACCCACTTGTTCTTGCCTTCGTACTCGAAGAACTGCGAGCGGTTGTTGCAGACGCCGGGCGCGGCCGGGTTGTAGCCGCACTCAAGCGCCGGGGCGCCGAGGGCTTGCGGGCCCTTGAACGCCTGGACGGCCGTCTGGATCGCGCTCGGGGTCAGGTTGGCGTAGCCGACCTGGTTGAGGATCTTGTCGATGGTCATCAGCTGGCCGAAGTCCACGATGTTCCACGGGTCGGGCGCGTTGGCCGGCGTGGAGTAGGTCTGCGCCAGCTTCATGTACTCGATCATGCCGGGGTCGGTCGTGTCGCCGAACAGCGAGCTGGCGATGAGGTAGGTCCACTTGGGGAAGTCACCGCCGAGGCCCGCCGCGACCTGGCCGTTGAGGCACAGCGGGGCGGCGACGATCTTCTTGGGGTCGGTGATGCCCTGCTGGGTGAACGCCTTCTCGATGTTCACGCAGTCCGGGGCGGCGACGGCGGGGATGACCATGTCCGCCGTGGCGGCCCCGGTCGACGCGAGCACACCGGTCAGGTCGGTGGCGTTCGCCGGGTACGGGCCCATCTTCACGGAGATGCCGGCCGCCTTGAGCGCCGCCTCGGTGGCCAGCGCGCCGGGGGTGGCCGAGGCGGTGTTGGGGTAGAGCACCGCCGCGGTCTTGGCGTGCAGCACGTCCCGGCCGTAGGTGCCGAACGGCCCGAGCACGCTGGTGGCGTCACCGAAGAGCACCGCGGTGTTCTTCTGGGCGCCGTCGATGGGGAGCGGGGCCACGCCGCCGACCACCGGGAGCTTGCCGCCCAGGGTGGCGTAGAAGGACTGGTCGCCGATCACCACGGCGCCCATGGCGATCACGTCGACCGACTTGTTGGCGAGGAACTTCTGGGCGCAGCCGTTGCCCTCTTCCTCGGCGGAGGCGATGAAGCAGGTGGACAGCTGGACCGGGTGGCCGTCGACCCCGCCGAGCTCCTTGTTGATGTAGTTGACCGCCATCTCCGCGCCGTCGGTGGCGTGCTGGCCGATCACCTGCGGGCCGCCCTGCTGGTTGACGAAGCCGATGGTGACCGGCGGCAGTGAGCTGCTCGCCGGGCCGGACTTGCCGCCGGTGTAGCTCAGGTAGTCGGTGACCGACTGCGCGCCGAGGCCGCCGGTCGAGCCGCTCGCACTTGGTGCCGCCGCTGCGCTGGTGGCCGGCGCGGCGGCGCTGCTGCTTGACGGCGCGGTCGCGCTCGTGGTCGAGCTTGAGCTGGAACAGCCCGCCGCGGCCAGGGTCACTACCGCGATGGCAGCGATCCCGGCAACGCCGGCTCTCTTGTGTCTTAGCAACTTCGTTTCCTCCTGGCGTGGGTGCTTTTTTGGAAGTCGGCTTGGACAGAGGGCAGATGGCCGTGGCAGGCCGGTGATCACACCGATGCTTTTGCGCCCCACAGGTGCCGTGAGGCAATCTCCGCGCCCTCGACGAGGGAGGCCAGCTTCGCCCACTGGATCTCCTCGTGCACGCGGTGCATGAACGCGCCCTGGGCAAAGCCGCAGTCGGTCCCGCCCATCACCCGGTCACGGCCGACGACGTTCGCCAGCCGGATGAGCCGCTGCGCGACCAGTTCCGGGTGCTCGACGACGTTGGTGTGGTGGGTGACGACGCCCGGAACAAGCACCTTTCCCTCAGGTAGCTCCAGGTCCTCCCAGAGCTTCCACTCGTGCTCGTGCCGCGGGTTGGCCTGCTCCATCAGGTAGTACTTGGCGTTCACGGCGAGCACCAGGTCGATCGAGTCGCGCAGCGGCGGGTCGTAGGCGTGCGGGCCGTGCCAGCTGCCGAAGCAGACGTGGTACCTGATCCGGTCCTCGGGCAGCCCGCGCAGCGCGTGGTTGAGCGCGTCGACCCGGACCCGCGCCCAGGCGCGGTAGTCCTCCCAGGACTGGCCGCGGGACAGCATGGTGTCCGCCTCGTGCATCAGCACGGCGTCATCGACCTGGAGGAACGCGCCGGACTCGATGATCGCCGCGTACTCCTCGTGCAGCACGTCGGCGATCGCGTAGACGAACTCCTCGTCGCTCTTGTAGTACTCGTTGGCCAGCCAGTAGGCCGACGCGGGCGCGACCACCGGCATGAACGTCTCGGAGATGTCCTGGCCGGCGCCTTCCAGGGCCACCTTGAAGTTGACCAGGTCCCGGTCGATCGCGGTCCTGTCGTAGCTCATCGGGCCGGTGCAGACCCAGGTCACCGCCCCGACCGGGCCTTTGTCCTCAGCGTCCGCCGCGTCCGCCGCGCCCGCCTCGGCGGTCTCCACCGGCGGGGCGGACGCCTCGGACCTGATCCTGATCGTCGCGTCGTGCTCGAGCATGTCGAGCTCGCGGTACGCGCCGGGAAAGTTCTGCCGGTCCCGGCTGGCTGGCAAGATGGACGAGAAGTTCCCGGTGAGCGGCCGGGACTCCAGGCCGCTGGTGCGCTCGTAGAGGTAGGTGATCCAGGTGGCCTTGCCCATCTCGCCGTCGTCGATGACGTCGATCCCGGTCTCCGCTTGCTTACGGACCACGTGCGCGACTGCCCGCGCCAGGGCCGCCCGGTACTCCACGCTCTCGGTCGATGCCCGGCCGTGGTCGATGGCCGACAGGTACGCAAGCAGTTCCGGCGGGCGGATCAGGCTCCCGGCGTGCGTGACCTGGATACGCTGCATTCGCTAATCTCCCGACATTGGGGGACGAGACACGTATGGGACATTGTGTCCTCCAAGAAAAGGGCTCCAGCCGACACTGCGTCAACATAGATCGTTAAGCACGCACATCACAATCAGGACAAGTGTCCGCTGGCCACACATGGCGGGCTGGCAAGTTGGCGATGGCACCAATGCCGCGAAAGTGTCGGCGCGTGACGATGACAGTCACGGCGTTTGCGCTGCGTAAGGCTGTATCTTGTGGGTCTACTTATGACGACCGGTATGGGCCGGTGAAGGTGGGTTCTGGACACGATGGCTGGCACCGACGCGGTTCTCGAACTGGACAAGCTCAGCGTGGGCTATGACCGCACCCAGGTTGTGCGCGATTTGACGCTCACCGTGCGTAGCGGCGAGGTGGTGGCGCTGCTCGGCGCCAACGGCGCGGGCAAGACCACCACGCTGCGGGCGGTCTCCGGCCTGCTCAAGCACGGCGCCGGCGCGGTGCGGTTCGGCGGCGCCGACCTGGCAGGCGTCGCGCCGGCCGCGCGGTCCCGGCTCGGCATCGCGCACGTGCCGTCCGACCGCGGCCTGTTCTTCGGGCTGACGGTGGCCGAGCACCTCCGGCTTGACGGCTCGGGCACCCCGGCGGCCCTGGACGCCGCGTTCGATCACTTCCCGGCGCTGCGCGCGCTCAAGGACCGCAAGGCCGGCCTGATGTCGGGCGGCGAGCAGCAGATGCTCGCGATCTCCCGCGCGCTCGCCCGCAAGCCGAAGCTGCTGATGCTGGATGAGATGAGCCTCGGCCTCGCCCCGGTCATCGTCGCCCGCCTGCTGCCGGTGGTGCGGGAGTACGCGACGTCCACCGGGACCGGGGTGCTGCTCGTCGAGCAGCACGTGCACATGGCGCTGCGGATCGCCGACCGGGGCTACGTCCTGTCCCACGGTGAGCTTTCCGCGAGCGGCACCGCCGAGGAACTGCGCGGCGACGCGGAGCGGCTCGCGTCGAGCTACCTGGGCGGCGGGGGAACCGCGTCTTAGCGGCTGAAGCCCCAGTTGAGCATGGTTATCGCGTCCTTCGACGCGGCGGTTATGTCGGCGATGTCGGCCGAGGAGCCGAGTACCACCCCGATCAGGGTGACACTCCCCCGTTTCGCCTCGAACAGCAGGCACTGCCCGGCCGCGCTGGTGTAGCCGGTCTTGATGCCGGTCGCGCCGGAGAACATGCCGAGCAGCGGGTTGAGGTTACGCCAGGTGTGCGCCCGGTGCGCGCTGGTGGCCCCCACGTGGTAGGACCGCGTCCCCACGATCGTCGCGAACGTCGTGTTCCGCATCGCGGCCCGCCCCAGGTTCACCAGGTCGCGCGCCGTGGAGTAGGTGGCGAACGCGCTCGGCGCCGGCAGCCCGCTGAAGTCCGCGAAGTGCGTCTTGGCCAGCCCTAGCCCTTGCGCCGTGGCGTTCATCTTCGCGATGAAACCGGAAAGCCCGGGACCGTACGCGCTGGCGAGCGTGTAGGCGGCGTCACAGCCGGACGGCAGCATCATCGCGTAAAGCAGCTGCAGCGTGGTGAGCTTCTCGCCGGGGACCAGCCCGGCGGTCGACGCGTCGTACTTCTTGTCGTAACCGACGATGCCGCCGGGCACCGTGATCACCTGGTTCAGGTTGAGTCCTGGCGTGGTAAGCACCACGTACGCGGTCATCACCTTGGTGACCGAGCCCATCGGCCGCTCGAGCACCGACGACCGTGACCACAGGTTGGCGCCGGTCACCGCGTTCGCCAGCTCCGCGTAGTGCGAGCGTATGGCGGGCGGCACGCTGCCCGGCCGCGCCGCCAGGGCGATGCCGGGTGTCAGGGTGGCCGCCCGGGCGGCCGGGGCGGCGCCCCCAAGCATCATCACCGCGACCGCCGTACCCGCGGTTACCCCGCCGGAGATCCGCATCAGGCCACCTCTCGCCCACCGTTGCCGAGTCACCCGCATTCTTTCAGTGAGTGTCACCTATGGCTGCAGGTTACGGTTGAACTTTGATCAGAACGGGTGCGTGCTCCGCCACAACCGGGGCACGTCGCGCCGTTCGCATGGCAAGCGCCCGTCAGGGCAGCTAGCCTGCTTGGGATACCCGAGAGGGACATGGATGGTTGAGATGGATAGTTGGTGCCCGTCCTGCGGCTACTCGGCGGAGCCGGGCACGCGGTTCTGCGGCGGCTGCGGGTACCAGCTCGGGCCGGGGGGCGACGCGTCCCCCGCCGGCTCAGCGACGGCCGCGGTGCAGGCACCCGCGCCGTTCCATGGCTATCCGCCGCCGGGCGCGCCGTCGGCCCCGCCCCCGCCCATGGGCGCGCCGGTCAGCGCGCCGCCGCCCCCGTCGGGCAGCCCGCTGCCCTACCCGCCGCCGCCCGCGGCGACCACGGTGCAGCCGCCGCTGTCGGACACGATGGACCGGATGCTGCGCCCGCAGGGCCTGTTCCAGAACCGCCTGTTCCAGAACGCGCAGCAGGTGCCGGCCAGCTGGCAGCAGCCGCAGGCGGCCGCGCCGGTGAGCTACCCGGCTGGCGGCCAGTACCCGCCGGGTTCCCCCTATCCGCCGGGTCCCCCGTACCCGCCGGGTGCGCCGTTCCCGCCGGGCGGGCAGTACCCGCCCGCGGACGGGTACCAGCAGGCCGCGGCGCCGCAGGCCTGGGGCGCCGCGCCCACGGGCGGCATCACCGCGGTGCCGACCGGCGGGATGGCCGCGCTGCCGCCCGGGCTGGGCGCTGCCCCGGGCCAGCCGGGCGCCGGGTACCCGGCCGACGGCCAGTACCCGCCCGGCGTTCCCGCGAACGGCTACTCCTACCAGCACGGGCAGTACGCGGGACCGCAGTACGGCAACGGGCAGTACGGCGCGGACCAGTACGGGCAGACCATGTTCCCGCCGCCCGGGCCGTACGGGCCCGGCGTGCAGTTCGGCCCGGACGGCATGCCGCTCGCCGGCGGCGGCGGCCAGCCCGGCTCGCGGTCCAGGCTCCCGTTCAAGCGCCCACGGGGCAAGATGGTGCCGGTTGCCGTGGGCGGCGGCCTGGCGGTGATCGTCGTCGCGGCGCTCCTGCTGGCGATGCACGGCGGGTCTTCCTCGAACAACGCGGGCAACGGCACGGCGGGTGGCACGCCGACCGCGTCCGCGAGCGGTACCTCGGCCCTCACGCAGCAGCAGGCGGCGACCGCGCTGTCCAGCCTGCTCGCGCAGAGCGGCAAGGACCACGCCGCCGTCAACGCCGCGGTCGGCAATGTCGAGGCGTGCGGTCAGGGGTTGTCCCACGACGCGCAGGTCTTCTCCACGGCGGCTGGCAACCGGCTCGCCCTGCTGGCGAAACTGGCCCAGCTGCCCGGCCGCGCGGCGCTGTCCCCGGCGATGATCTCCGACCTGACGACCGCCTGGCAGGCATCCGCCACGGTCGACGCCGACCTGGCGAAATGGGCGGCGGGCGCGGCCAGCCACTGCAGGAAGGGCAACCTGAAGGACCCTAACTACACGGCCACCATCCCCTTTGACAGCAAGGCGACCAATGGCAAGATCGCCTTTGTCAGGCTGTGGAACCCCCTGGCGCACAAGGACGGCCTGCCGACATACCAGAGCGCAGAGCTCTAACCCGGCCCGTTAGGCTCGCCGCTGCCCTCTCGTAACATGGCCGACACCGTGGCTGGGCATGCTTTGCGGCGTGGAGGGAACGCAGGCGGACCGGCAGGGGCACGTGATCGTGTGCGGGCTGTCCGGCGTGGGCCTGCGGATCGTGGAGCAGCTCGCGCTGTCCGGCGTCCCGGCCGTGGCCGTGGACGACAATCCCGCCCCGGCGCTCGCCCGGATGATCGCCGCCTGGGACGTGCCGCTGGTCACCGGGCCGACCCGCGCCGCGGACACCCTGATGTCGGCGGGCCTGCCCGGCGCGGCCGCGGTGATCTGCGCCCAGGACGACGACCTGTCCGCGCTGGAGACGGCGCTGCTGACCCGGCGGCTGCGCGCCGAGGTCCGGGTGGTCGCGCAACTCACCAACCCCGCGGTCGGCCGGGCGGTCAGGGAGGCGGGCGCGGCGGTCCTCGACGTGGCCGGGCTGTCCGCTCCCTCAGTCGTCGAGGTGTGCCTGGGCGAAGGCGTTCAGGAGCTGTCGCTGTCCGGCATGCGGTTCCTCGCCGCACGGACCACCGCGCCGGCCGCGGCGACGCTGCGCCAGCTGTACGGGGCGCTCGCGCCGGTCGCGGTGGTGCCGCCCGACGGTCACGTGCTCGTCTGCCCCGGGCGGGACACCCCGGTCGCCGCCGGCGACGAGGTGACCCTGATCGGCACGCCCGACGAACTCGCCGCCGCCTCCGTCATCGATCACCCCGAGCGCATCCGCCGGCTCACCGCCACCCAGGGAAGCGGGAACGGGGCAAGGAGCAACGGAACGGGGAGCGGATCGCCCGGCGTGCTCGACGTGCTCGGCGGCGAGGAACCCGGCGGCCGCCCGGCCGGCCCCGGCCCGGCCGGGCGGGTGGCGCGCGCGCTGCGCGACGTCGCCGTGTCGCTCGCGCGCGCCGCGGACCGGCGGATCGCGATCGCCCTCGGCGGGCTGGTCGCGGTGCTGGTGACCGCGACGCTCGTGCTGCGCTTCACCTACCAGTACGCGGGGCCGGGCCACCGGATCTCGCTGCTCGACGCGGTGTACTTCACCGTCGAGACCGTGACGACGGTGGGCTACGGCGATTACTCGTTCCGCAGCGAGCCCGCCTGGCTCGTCGTGTTCGCGGTCCTGCTCATGATGTCCGGCGCGCTGTTTGTCGCGGTCTTCTTCGCGCTGGTCACGAACATGCTGGTGAGCCGCAGCATCGAGGAGTCGCTCGGGCGGCAGAAGATCACCGTGCTGCGCGGCCACGTGCTGGTGATCGGCCTCGGCACGGTCGGGCTGCGGGTGGTGCAGCAGCTGCGCGACGCGGGCCGCGACGTCGTGGTGATCGAGATGAACGAGCACAACAGGCACCTCGGGCAGCTGCGCGCGCTCGGCGTACCCGTCTCAATCGCCGACGCGACGCTGCCCGAGGTGCTCGCGTCCGCCCGGCTGTCCACCGCGTCCGCCGTCGCGGTGCTGACGAGCGACGACCTGGCCAACCTGGAGACCGGCCTCGCGGTGCGCGACCAGCTCGGGCCACGCTGGCCCGACGTCCCCGTCGCGCTGCGCATCTTCGACCCCCAGCTCGCCCACTCGGTGCAGCAGACGTTCGGGTTCAGGTACGTCAGGTCCACTGCCGCGCTCGCCGCCCCGTGGTTCGTCGGCGCGGCCCTCGGCCTCGACGTGCTCTCCACGTTCTACGCGGGCGACGAGCCGCTGCTCGTGGCCAGGCTGACCGTCACCCCGGGCGGCGGCCTGCACGGACTGCGGATGGACGAGCTCGCGGCGCGCACCCGGGTGCTGGCGCTGCGGCGCGCCGCCGACCGCGCGGTCCTCGAGCACCCGCCGCGCCGGTCGACCCGCTTCGACCCGGCCGACGAGGCATACCTGATCGGCCCCTACGACGAGCTGCTCACCGTGCTGCGCCGTGACCGGCCCGCACCGGGCCCGGTCAGCCCTGATCGATGAGGGCGGCGAAGCCGGCGGTCTGCCAGGTCTCGCCCGTCTCGGTGATCGCGTACGCCTCGCACCCGCCCAGGGAGGCCAGCCAGTCGCGGGCCAGGGCCGGCCCCATCGCGAAGGCGGCGGTGGCGCACGCGTCGGCCAGCGCCAGGCTGGAGCCGGTCACGGTGAGGCTGGCCAGGCCGGCGGCCGGGCGGCCGGTCCGCGGGTCGACGATGTGGGCGCCGCGCTCGGCGGTCCCCGACGTGGCCACCGCGCAGTCCACGGCCGCCACGACCAGGGCGAGGCGGCCGGGGCGATGAGGGTCGGCGATGCCGATCCGCCACGGCGACGCCGGGCCGGGCCCGGTGTCGCCGGTGCTGGTGCCGCCCCCGGCGGCCGCGTCCGGGCGGCCGCCCACGCACTGCACGTCGCCGCCGCCGTTGACCAGGTGGCTCGCCGAGCCGGCGGTGGTCAGGATGCCGGCGGCCCGTTCGATGGCCCAGCCTTTCACGTAGCCGGACGGGTCGAACCTGCCCCACGGTGAGGAGGTGAAGAAGCCGCCAGACAACTCGCGGAAGAACGCGCAGGCCTCGATGACCTCGGCCATCTGCGGCGCGCAGGCCTCGACGGTCAGCAGGCCCTCGGCGAGCAGCGTCGCGTCGCTGTCCGGGCGGTACGGTGAGAAGACCCGGTCCACCCAGTGCAGCCACCGGATGGCGTCGTCCAGCGACCCGTCGCGGCGCGCGGCGGCGGGCACGTCGAAGGAGACCATCGTCCCCATCACCGGCTCGGCATGCCGGACGCGCGCCTCGACGGCGAGGTCCCTACTCATCGGCCCGGTCCTGCTCAACAGACAGTTCCCCACTCCGTGGCCAGATCCTACTCAACAGACAGTTCCCCAACTCAGCGGCCAGGTCCTACACAACAGACAGTTCCCCAACTCAGGGGCCAGGTCCTACACAACAGACAGTTCCCCACTGCGGCCAGGTCCCTACTCAAGGAAGATACTGCCGCCGCTCACCTTGATGTGCTCGGCGGGCAGCGGCATGGGGGCCGGCCCGCCGACCACGGCGCCGGTCGTGATGCTGTACTGGCTGCCGTGGCAGGGGCAGTCGATGGTGCCGTTGCTGACCTGGCTGACGATGCAGCCCATGTGCGTGCAGACGGCGCTGAACGCCTTGAACTCGTTGGCCGTCGGCTGGGTGACGACCACCTTAGGCCCGGTGAAGATCGTCCCGCCGCCGACCGGGATGTCGCTGGTAGCGGCCAGCGCGTTCGCGGCCGCCGCGCTGCTCGCCCCACCGCTCGCCGCGGCACTGCTCGCGGCACTGCTCGCGGCCGGCGTGCTGCTCGAACTGCCCGCGCCGCAGGCGGTGACCACCCCCGCGAGGCCCACCAGTCCGACGCCGGCCAGCACGCCGCGCCGGGTGGCCAGCGACTCCGTCTGTGCATCCTGTGTCACTACGGCTCCTTTTCCACTGCCAAATGGTCACCGCTACCGCGGGACGCTCCCGTCACTGTTTCTCCCGTAGAGAGAAACGGGGGGCGGCGGTGTCTGGTTCAGCCGCTGATCGTATGAGCCGCACCTCGAAGGAAAGGTGGATCTTCCGCGGCGACGCTGTGAGAATCCGCTCAAGACGGAGCGGCCGCGGCCCCCAGTTTTCCACGGCGGTAGCGGAGCGTGACGAAAACCGTTGCCCAACCGATCCGCAGGAAAGAGATTTCGGTCCGCCTCGGGGGGTAGGCTAATCGAATTGTGTCCTTGAACTGGTAAAACAGTCTTAATATATCCAAATAGATAGCTATTCCTTACTATTGAGAGATATCCATATATCCTCACGGAGAGTATCTATATTGATGCGTAGCGCCATAATCTTGGCAGAGTAGGCATCACGGATGGGACACAAGCAGATGCTTAGAGTTAGCAAGTCCGACGGGTGGCTGCCCAGGGCGCACGATGCCCGGCCCGGTCGCCAGGACCTGCGCTCCTCAGCCAGCTGCGTCATCATCCGATCAGGCGGCTGCCTGCCCGGCGGGTACCCTCTCGTGCCCGCCGGCGCCCGGCCTGGTGCCGAGGCACCCGGGCGGGCGGCAGACACCCAGGACTGCAGGCGGAGCGGCGGGGACCAGCCGGGCGGCAGCGGCCCGCCGTCCGGCGACCCGGCGCTCCGCCTGCACCTTGTCATGATTCCGCCGGGCACGCGCGGCCTGCCGCACCTGCACGGCCACGAGACCGCCGGTTACGTGGTGAGCGGCGTGGCCGAGGTCTGGCACGGCGCGGGCCTGGTCCGGCGGTCGGTGGTCCGGGCCGGCGACTTCATCTACATACCGTCGGGTACCCCGCACCTGGCGGTGAACCGGGGCGACGTCACCTCCATCGCGGTGATGGCCCGCCCCGGCCGCGAAGACACGGACCAGCAAGTCAGTGGCCAGCCGGCCAGTGACGAGCAGGCCAGTGACGAGCAGGCCAGTGGCCAGGAAACACATGACGGCTCCGTCGCGATGGAGCTTCCCAGGCACCTGGCCAGCCTGCTCTGCTACCCCGTCGGATACGGCGGATGAACGTTTCCCCTCCCCGCACCGCCTCCCGCGGGGACGCGGCGAACCCGGCGAACTCGCGGCGGCATCCTCCTCCGCCGCGGATCACCCCAGGGGCTTCTCTCCCCCCTCCGCCAGGTTCACCGCGAGTAGGCCGGGTCCCCGCTGGTGTAGCAGCGGGGACTCCGGCCCGCTCGACGGGCTGAGCCCGCAGGGTTGTTGTAGCCGCTACTCGTACGCCTCGGGCGGCTGGCAGGAGCAGACCAGGTGGCGGTCGCCGTACGCCTGGTCGATGCGGCGCACCGGCGGCCAGTACTTGGCCCGGCCGTGCGCCAGCCCGTGCGGGCCGCTAGCGCCCGGGTAGCCGCCCTCGTCACGCCGGTAGGGGTGAGCCCACTCGTCGGCGGTCAGCATCTCGGCGGTGTGCGGCGCGTTCTTGAGCGGGTTGTCGGCCGCGTCCCACTCACCGGACGCCACCTTGTCCACCTCCGCCCGCACGGCGATCATCGCGTCGCAGAACGCGTCGATCTCGGCGAGGGACTCGCTCTCGGTCGGCTCGATCATCAGCGTGCCGGCGACGGGGAAAGACATGGTGGGCGCGTGGAAGCCGTAGTCGATGAGGCGCTTGGCGACATCCTCCACGGTGATGCCGCCCGGCAGGCGCCGCAGGTCGACGATGCACTCGTGGGCGACGAGCCCCTGCCGGCCCGCGTAGACCACCGGGAAGTACGGTGCGAGCCTGCGCGCGACGTAGTTGGCGGAAAGCACGGCCACCTGGGTGGCCCTGCGCAGCCCGTCGGCCCCCATCATGGCGATGTACGCCCAGGAGATCGGCAGGATGCCGGCCGATCCCTGCGGCGCCGCCGCCACCTGGCCGCCACTCTGCTGGCCGGCCCCTGGCTGGCTCGCCCGGGGCTGGCTGATCCGGGCCGGGAGGAACGGCGCGAGGTGCGACCTGGCCGCGACTGGCCCGACGCCGGGGCCGCCCCCGCCGTGGGGGATGCAGAACGTCTTGTGCAGGTTCAGGTGGGACACGTCACCGCCGAGCAGCGCGGGCGACGCCAGGCCCGCGAGCGCGTTCAGGTTGGCGCCGTCGATGTAGACCTGGCCGCCCGCCTCGTGCACCAGGTCGGCGACGGTGGTGATGGTCTCCTCGTACACCCCGTTGGTCGACGGGTAGGTGACCATGATCGCGGCCACCCGGCCGTCGTTGGCGGCGAGCCGCGCCCGCAGGTCACCGAGGTCGACCGCGCCGTCGTCGCCGCACTTGACCACGACCACCCGCAGGCCCGCGAGGACCGCGGACGCGGCGTTGGTGCCGTGCGCGGAGGCGGGGATCAGGCAGACGTCGCGCGCCCCCTCCCCGGAAACATTGTCTCCGCGCGAGCGGTGGTAGTCGCGGATGGCGAGCAAGCCGGCCAGCTCGCCCGCCGACCCGGCGTTGGGCTGCAGGGAGCAGGCGTCGTAGCCGGTCACCGCGCACAGCCAGCGCTCCAGGTCCGCGACGAGCTCGGCGTAGCCCGCCGCGTCGGCCGCGGGCGCGAAGGGGTGCATCCCGGCGAACTCCGGCCAGGTGACCGCCTCCATCTCGGCGGTCGCGTTCAGCTTCATCGTGCACGAGCCGAGCGGGATCATCGAGCGGTCGAGCGCCACGTCCAGGTCGGACAGGCGACGCAGGTAGCGCAGCATGCCGGTCTCGCTGTGGTGGGCGCTGAACACCGGATGCGTGAGGAACTTCGAGGTCCGCGCCAGCTCCGCGGGGATGGCGTCCGCGGCGGGCACCGACAGCCGCACGCCGGCCGGGCCGGGGCCAGTGCTTCCAACCCCAGTGCTTCCAACCACAGTGCTTCCAACCACGGGGCCGGCCAGCGCGGCGACCACGTCCCGCAGGTGCTCGGGCCGGGTCGTCTCGTCGCAGGAGACCTGGACGACCCCGTCGCCGGCGTCGTACAGCTGGTAGCCGGCCTCCCGAGCGCGCGTTACCGCGTCCCGCGCCTGCGCCGGGCCCGGCATCCGGACCGCGACCGTGTCGAACAGGGAGCCACCGACGACGGTCAGCCCGTAGTCGCGCAGCGTGGCGGCGAGGGTGAGCGCGTGCCGGTGCACCTGCCGGGCGATCGCGGTCAGGCCGTCCGGGCCGTGATAGCAGGCGTACATGGCGGCGACCACCGCGAGCAGCACCTGCGCGGTGCAGATGTTGCTCGTCGCCTTCTCCCGCCGGATGTGCTGCTCGCGGGCCTGGAGCGCCAGCCGGTAGGCGGGACGGCCGTCGGCGTCTACCGACACCCCGACCAGGCGGCCGGGCAGCTGCCTGCGCAGGTCGTCGTGGACCGCCAGGTACGCCGCGTGCGGGCCGCCGTAGAACAGCGGCACGCCGAACCGCTGGGTGGTGCCGAGCGCGATGTCGGCGCCGAGCTCACCGGGCGGCTTGAGCATGGTGAGCGCCAAGATGTCGGCGGCGACCGCCACCCGGGCGCCGGCCGCGTGCGCGGCCTCGATGACCGGGGCGAGGTCGCGGACCTCGCCGCTCGCGCCGGGGTACTGCAGCAGCACGCCGAAAACGCCGCCGAAGTCGGTGGCCGCGGTGACCGGCCCGACCCGCAGCTCGATGCCGAGCGGCTCGGCCCGGGTCCGCAGCACGTCGAGGGTCTGCGGCAGGCAGTCGGCGTCGGCGAGGAAGACATCTGCCCCACCCGCCCTGCCCTTCCCGCCCGCGGCGCGGCGGGCCAGGGTCATGGCCTCGGCCGCGGCCGAGGCCTCGTCGAGCAGGGACGCGTTCGCCACGTCGAGCCCGGTCAGGTCGCACACCATGGTCTGGAAGTTCAGCAGCGCCTCGAGGCGGCCCTGGGAGATCTCCGGCTGGTAGGGCGTGTACGCGGTGTACCAGGCGGGGCTCTCGAGCACGTTCCTGCGGATGACGGCCGGGGTGACCGTCCCGTAGTAGCCGAGTCCGATCATCGGTACCGCCGCCGCGTTGCGCCCGGCCAGCCGCCGCAGGTCGGCGAGGGCCTCCTCCTCGGTCCGCGGCGGGGGCAGCTCGGCAAGCGAGGCCGGCGCGCGCGCGTATGACGGCAGCGCGGCGGTGAGCAGGTCATCGAGTGACGCGTAGCCGAGAGTGGCGAGCATGGCCCGCTGGTCTTCCTCGGACGGCCCGATGTGCCGGACGGCGAACCCGGCGCGGCTGTCGGCGACATCACTGGCGAATGCGGGCAAATTACCCTGCACTGGAGCCTCCCGGTCTAGGCTCCCCGTCTGTCGCCTGGGTCGGCTCCAGAGTCGCCTGACCGGCCGGTCCTTGGTGCCTGAGAGGTTCCGGGGATGCTTGCCCCTTCGGCGCCCCGCGTGCCGTCAAGCGCGCGGAAACTCTCCCAGCCGGGTCACTGGCTGCCCACCAGTGTAGCGCTCGCCACTAAGTGCGGGGCAGGGAAGTTGTGGCGTGGCGCAGGTAAGGTCTCGTTGTTACCGGGTCTCACGGTAGCGGTGAGCGAGCCCGCTGACGGCCGGGCCCTGCTCAGCCGGTCTTGCGCGTGGCCCGCCGCGACGCCAGCTCGTCGCTGCCGTCGGTGATCAGGCCGTCCTCGGCGCGCACCGCGGGCAGCGCGGCGAGCTCGCCGGCAACCTCTTGCCATACCCGGCCGAGCGCGATGCCGAACACGCCCTGGCCGCCGGCGAGGAGGTCGACCACCTCGTCCGCCGAGGTGCACTCGTACACGCTTACCCCGTCGCTCATCAGCGTGACCTGGGCGAGGTCCTCGGTACCGTGGTCACGCAGGTGCTGCACGGCGGCGCGGATCTGCTGCAGCGATATCCCGGTGTCGAGCAGTCGCTTGACGACCTTGAGTACCAGGATGTCGCGGAACCCGTACAGCCGCTGCGTCCCCGAGCCGTGCGCGGCCCTGACGCTCGGCTCGACGAGCCCGGTGCGCGCCCAGTAGTCGAGCTGGCGATAGGTGATCCCCGCCGCGGAGCACGCGGTCGGACCTCGATAGCCGATCTCGGGGTCGCCATCGTAGAGAGCGCCCGCAGCAGCCCCGGACCCACCCCTTGTTACCGACACGGCCACCTCCTGTGACTACCCCCGGCATTCGCACCGTAAGCCCGCCGGGCAGGCCCGTCAACGATCGCGCCCGGCGCGTCGCGACATTTCACCGGCAAAACGCCTAAGGCGCCGCGAAGTGGCATGGCATTGCCGAATGAGGCGGAGCAGGCGCACGTTCTGGCTGCTCCTGTGCTGGCCAGAGCTAGGCCGACTTGCCGAAGTCGTCGGGCGAGATCTGGTCGAGGAACTCGCGGAACTTCTCGACCTCGTCCTCCTGCTCATCGGGTATGGCCACGCCGACCTCGTCGAGGATCTCGTCTGTCGCGAAGATCGCGGCGCCGGTGCGCAGCGCCAGGGCGATCGAGTCCGATGGCCGGGCGCTGACCTCCGCGCCGTTGGAGAAGATGAGGTCGGCGTAAAAGATCCCGTCCCGCAGGGCCGTGATGTTGACCGTGCGCAACTGCACGTTCAGCACCTCGAGCACGTCCTTGAACAGGTCGTGGGTCAGCGGCCGCAGTGACACCATGCCCTGCTGGGCGAAGGCGATCGCCGTCGCTTCCACCGCCCCGATCCAGATGGGCAGGTACCGGTCACCCTGCTGCTCTTTCAGCAAGACGATCGGGCTGTTGGACGGCATCTCGACACGAACGCCGACAACCTCCATCCGCCGCACTGGAGCTCCGTCCTCCCACGTGCTCAGCGGCGCCCGGTGTCTCTTTGTTAGAAGGCTCCGGACCGCTAAGCGAACTGAACCACTCTTCCTGCCAAACTACACCGCTATCGCCCGGATGCCGAGCGCAGCCCCGGGGCTTCCCTGGACTCTCCGGGTGGTGTACCCGGATGCGGCGGCTGTGATGCAAGTCCGGCCTCAGCTAGTCCGTCTTCGACCAGCGTGACGTGCAGCCGGGCGATGTGGCCGGCGATGTCGCGGGCCGCTTGCAGTGCAGGCTCACGGCTGCCCTTCTGCCTGGCCAGCGGCGCAACCGCCTGCTCGACCAGGGCCGTTTCCCGCTCGGCGGCGGCCTTGATGGCCCGCAGGTGACGCGGCTGTATGCCGTGCGCGCCGAGGTGCACCGCCGACCGCAGCACGGAAAGCGGCTGGGCGCCGTATGACCTGGCGCGGCGGATGAGGCCGTAGTCCTCGAGCTCGGCGAGCAGTTCCTCGGCGGCGCCCGCGGCGGCCAGCAGCTCGCTCCTGGTCATCGCCAGCGGCGGCACGGCGGTCGCCGCGCCGCTCCCGTGATCGCCGTCGAGCGCGTCGAGGCGCTCCTTGATCACCCGCAGCGGGAGGTACTCGTCCCGCTGCGCGGTCAAGATGAAGCGCAGCCGGGTGATGTCGGCCGCGGAGAACCGGCGGTAGCCCGAGTTGGAGCGCAGCGGCCGGATCAGGCCCTCCGCCTCAAGGAAGCGGATCTTGGACGGGCTGACGTCGGGGAACTGCGCGCTGAGCTCATCGAGCACCTGGCCGATGCTGACACTGTTCCTTGAGCTAGCACTGCCCCGGGTGCTGGCAGTGTGTTTTGAGCTAGCACTGTCCCTGGCCGGGGCACCGCTCAGATGAGGCGGCTGGTGCCCCCCGGTCATACGTAGTCCTGCGCTCCAAGGCCCCGCCGCCGGCCGACCTCGGGACTGTGGGCCATGAACAGCAGCCGGAACTTGCCGATCTGTACCTCGTCGCCCCCGTACAACTCGGCCTCCTCGATCCGGTCACGGTTCACGTAAGTGCCGTTCAGGCTACCAACGTCACGGACGGTGAAGCGGTCGCCATGCCGGTAGAACTCGGCGTGCCTGCGGGAGACGGTCACGTCGTCGAGGAAGATGTCGCTGTCCGGGTGCCGCCCGGCGGACGTGAAGTCGTGGTCGAGCAGGAACCGGCTGCCCGCGTTCGGCCCGCGCAGGACGATGAGCAGCGCCGTTCCCGGCGGGAGGGTGTCCGCCGCCTCATAGTCGGGCGACGGCTCCTCGTAGGACTCGGGCTGGTCGGTGGTGAGGATCGACGTGGTTTCGCCGCCGCGCTCGCCGGGGATGGCACTGAAGGAACCGGTGTTGGTGTTGCGCTGCATGAGCGGGGCACCGCAGTTAGAGCAGTACCGGGCCCGCTCCGGGTTCGGCCGACCGCACCGCCCACAGTACATACCAGCCATGGCTTCGCCCGGCCTCCCCTCTTGCTGTATCGCGGGCTCGTCCAGCAACCCGTCAGGCGATGTTGCCAACGGTACCCGCGCCGAGGGCTCTGGGTCTACGCGCCACGCAAACAGGCGGCGCAGGGCCCCCATTGGCGTCCGGCCAGATCCCTGCCGTCTCCGCCACACAGCGCTTCACCTCCGGGTCGCGCGCACGGCGCATGTTCGCGGTGACGGTGGCCGCGCCGCTACCGCGAATGGTACGTCTGTGTAAGTAACACAGAATACCCCACAGGGCATCCCGAATCCGCTCGACTGTTCAATGACCAGGGCAAAAGGGCGGCTGTCCGGGTAGCTGCCCGGCGTTACTGCTCAGCGCCCTCCACGACCGCGCCCCACTCATCGAGCAGCAGCTGCGCGGAGTCGGCGTCGCCGCCCTCGGCCCACAGGTGCGTGACCGCGTCCGCCGGGTCGGGCAGCACGAGCACCCAGCCGCGGTCCGCGTCGACGATCCGCACGCCGTCGGTGGTGTCGACCGGCCGGGCGGCCGCCGCCTCGAGCACCGTGCGCATCACCGAGCCCTTGGCCGCCCACGGGGTGGGCACCGAGCGCCGCATCAGGTGGGCCTGCGGGATCCGCGCGTCAATCTGCGACAGCGTCAGCCGGGTCCGCGCCACCAGGCCGAGCAGCCGGACGAAGCCCGCGATGCCGTCCACCGTCCGGCCGAACTCGGGGACGACGAACCCGCCGCGCCCGTCCGCCGCGAAGATCACGTCGTCCGCCGCGGCGGCGGTGGTCAGGGCGTCCCGCGAGGTCGGCGTCCAGGTGACCTGCACCCCGTGGAACCGGCAGACCTGCTCGGCCACCCGGGTGGTGGTCACCGGCAGCGCCACCCGGCCGTGCCGTATCTCGGCGGCCACCAGGTCGAGCACGACGAGCAGCGCCCGCTCGTCGCTGACCAGCGCGCCTTTCTCGTCAACCAGGTGAATCCGCTCGCCCACCGGGTCGAACCTGACGCCGAACGCCGCCCGCGAGGACGAGACGACCTCGGCGAGCCGCTGCATCCCCGCCCGGTCCTGCGCCACTGTCTGGGTGGGCGTGACCTCGTCCAGCCGGTTGTTGAGCGTGTGCACGTCGACGCCGAGGCTGCCGAGCAGCGTGGGCAGCACGAGCGACACGGTGCCGCCGGCGCAGTCCGCGACCACCTTGATCCCGGCCGCGTTTACCCCGTCAAGGTCCACGCAGCGGAGCAGCTCGTGCGTGTACAGCTCGACGACGCGGGGCGGGTAGGACAGCTCGGCGATCTCGCCGGGAAACGCGCGGCGGAACTCCTGGCGGGAGAACACCCGCTCGAGCTTGCGCTGCGCGCCCTGGGACAGCTCGGCGCCGCGCTCGTCGAGGAAGATGATGTCGACCGACTGGGTGTCGCCCGGCGTGGTGCGCAGCACGATGCCGCCGCTGTACTTGCGCCGGGCGGTCTCGAACCGCGCGACCGGCAGCGGCATCGCCTCCAGGTCCATCACGTTGATCGCGGAGGCGTTCAGCGCGCTCTGCACGGCGCGCTTGAGCGTGCGTGCCGCCCGGGACACGTCGCGCGACGTGGTGACCGTGGAGCCCTTGCGCAGCGTGGTCGCGTACGCGGAGGCGAGCCGTACGGCCAGCTCCGGGGTGACCTCGACGTTGATGAGCCCGGACACGCCGCGCTCGCCGAACAGCGTCCGCTGGCCGCGCGACTCCCAGATCACCGAGTTGTTGACCACCGCGCCCGCCTCGATGGTCTTGAACGGGTAGACCTTCACCCCGGCGGAGATGTACGCGTCGGGCTCGATCACGCACTCATCGCCGATGACGGCGGTCTCCTCGACCCGCGCCCGGCGCATCACGTCGGTGTTCTTGCCGACCACGCAGCCGCGCAGGTTCACGCCCTGGCCGACGAAGACCCGGTTGTGCACCACCGCGCGGTGGATGAAGGCGCCCTCCTTGACCACCACGTTGGCGCCGATCACGCTGTACTCGCGCAGGGTCGCGCCCGCCTCGATCTTGGCGTACTCGCCGACGCAGAGCGGCCCCTTCAGCAGCGCGTCCGGGTCGACCTCGGCTCCCTCCGCCACCCACACGCCCGGGGACAGCTCGAACCCGGCGATGTCGACGGCGACCTTGCGGTTCAGCACGTCGGCCTGGGCCTTGAGGTAGGACTCGAGCGTGCCGACGTCCTCCCAGTAGCGGTCGGACACGTAACCGAAGATCGGCGCGCCGCGCTTGAGCAGCTTGGGGAACACGTCGTGCGACCAGTCCACCGACTCCTTCGCCGACACCTCGGCGAGCACCTCGGGCTCCATGATGTACACGCCGGTGTTCACCGTGTCGGAGAACACCTGCCCCCAGGTGGGCTTCTCGAGGAACCGCTGGATCCGCCCGTCCTCGTCCGCGATGACGATGCCGAACTCCAGCGGGTCGGGCACCCGGGTGAGCCCGACGGTGACGAGCGCGCCGTTCTCCCGGTGGAACCTGACCATCTCGGTCAGGTCCATGTCGGTCAGCGCGTCGCCGGAGATGACGAGAAAGGACTGGTCCTTCAGTTCGTCCTCGGCGTTCTTCACCGAGCCCGCGGTGCCGAGCGGCGTTTCCTCCGTGGCGTACCGCAGCGACATGCCGACGTCCTCGCCGTCGCCGAAGTAGTTGCGCACGAGCGCCGCGAGGAACTGGACGGTGACCACGGTCTCCGTGAACCCGTGCCGCTTGAGCAGCCGCAGCACGTGCTCCATGATCGGCCGGTTCACCACCGGCAGCAGCGGCTTGGGCTGGTTGGCGGTCATGGGGCGCAGCCTGGTGCCCTCACCGCCCGCCATCACGACGGCCTTCACGTAGGATGCGCCCCCTTCACCAGGTCCCTGATCTGTGTGAGGTAGAGCAGCGCCGCCCACCAGTAGAGCGCGACGCCCCAGATGGCGAAGGCCCAGCCGATGATCCGCACCACCTCGGACACGTTGCCGCTGTGCGCGCCGAGGAACAGCAGCGGGAAGGCGTACATCAGGCACAGGGTGGCCGCCTTGCCGACGAAGCTGACCTGCAGCTCCCCGTACCGGGTGCGCTGCCGGAGCAGGAGCAGCGCGAGCGCCACGCACACCTCCCTGGCCGCGATCGCGCCGAACAGCCACCACGGGATGATCCCGCGCACCCCGAGCGCGATGACGGTGGCCGCGATGTACAGCCGGTCCGCGGCCGGGTCGAGCAGCTGCCCGAGCTTGCTCGTCTGGTTGAGCATCCGCGCCAGCTTGCCGTCGAGCCAGTCGCTAAACCCGGCGAAGCCGAGCAGCGCCGCCGCGATGACGTCGGCGGTGGCCGTCCGCGGCCCGAGGACCAGCCACAAGAACACGGGAACGCCGGCTAGCCGGGTGGCGCTCAGCGCGTTCGGCCAGGTAACAATCCGGTCTCCCACGCTGTGATGGTATTCGAGGCGTGGCCGCCCGCCGACCGGGGGTGGCCGCCGCAGGCGGCATTTCGCGCCGGAAACCCCGCCCTGTACCGGCCGGTAACTTTCCCCTCCCGTGCGATGGTGTCTCTCGGTCCGCAAGGATCACGCCTCCGCCGGCCCATGGCCGGCGGACAGTAACCGTTTGCGCCCAGACAAAAACTTTAGGTTAGCTTTAGGTAACACGGAACGTGCGAGCCCTTCTCTCCTGCCCGGCCCCCCAAGGACCGCCAACCGAGATCGTCGGGAGAGAAGGGCTCGCAGTGCTTCGCCGGTCACCCAGGGCCGGGCGGCATCGCCGGTATGATCGCCCGGTCACGTCGTCGAGAACCCCCGGGGCGTTTCCATGAGCACACCACGTGAGCTGGCCGACCGTTTCCACGCGCGGTGGCTGCGGGTCCACCCGCTCGCCGCGACCATGTACGGCATCCCCGGCTACGACGAGCTGATGCCCGACGACAGCCCGGAAGGCCAGCAGGCCTGGCGGGCCGAGGCCGGCCGGTTCCTCGGCGAGGCCGGCGCCGTCGACCGGGGCGGGCTCGCCGTCGCCGACGCGGTGACCCTCGACTGCGTGGCGGAGATGGCCGCTCAGGAGGTGGCGCTGGTCGACCTGGCGGCCGATGAGCACACCGTGACGCCCATGCAGTACACGGGGCCGCCCGTGCTGCTCGCGACGGCGGCGCGGACCGTGCTCATGGACGAGGCCGCCGCCGAGGCGTACGTGACCCGGCTGCGGCGCAGCGGCACCTGGATCGGCCAGGTCACCGAGCGGCTGCGGGCGGGTGCGGCCAAGGGGCGGCTGCCGGTCGCGCCGCTGGCGCAGGAGGCGGTCACCTGGGCGGAGCGGCTGCTGGCCGACGGCCCGGGCGCCAGCCCGCTGCTGTCACCGCGGCCGCCGCAGGGCTGGGACCGGGACCGGGTGACCGCCTGGGAGGCGGACCGCCTGGCGGCGGCGACCGACGTGGTGTACCCGGCGCTCGCCCGGTGGACGGCCTTCGTCAGGGAGCTGCTGCCGCGGGCCCGGCCGGCCGAGCACGCCGGGCTGCGCTGGCTGCCGGGCGGCGACGCCGACTACGCGCGGGCCATCAGGGTCTACACCACGCTGCCGTTGTCCGCGCGGGAACTGCACCAGACCGGGCTCGATCACGTGGCGGCGCTCGAGGCGCGGGCGGTGGAGCTCGGCCGGAGGCTCGGGCTGTCCGGCCTGGCCGAGGTCATGGCCGCGATCAGGGGGGCGGCCGGGCAGATCACCCCGGATGAGGCGGTCGCGCGGGCCGTGACCGCCGTGCGGCGGGCCGAGGAGCGCGCGCCCGCGTTCTTCCCCGCGCCGCTCCCCCCGCCGTGCGCGGTAACGCCGATGCCCGACGTGGTGGCCCTGGCCGGCGCCGCGCCGCACTACACGCCGCCGCGGCTGGACGGCGGACGGCCAGGCACGTTCTGGTTTAACACCAAGCTGCCCACCGCGGGCACCGGCTGGGACATCGACGTCGTGGCCTTCCACGAGGCGGTGCCCGGCCATCACCTCCAGCTGTCCCGGCTCCAGCTGCTCGACGCGCTGCCCGCGCTGCAGCGCCAGCGCAGCCTGCCGGTGTTCTCCGAGGGCTGGGGCCTGTACGCCGAGCAGCTGGCCGAGGAGGCCGGGCTGTACACCGACGACCGGGGCCTGCTCGGCGCGGTCACCGCGTCCCTGATGCGCGCCGCCCGGCTGGTGGTCGACACCGGGCTGCACGCGTTCGGCTGGAGCCGCGAGCAGGCCGTGGCCTACGCGGTGGAGCACGTGCCCATGCCGGCGGAGTTCATGGCGGCAGAGATCGACCGGTACATCGTGATGCCCGGGCAGGCGCTCGCCTACCTCACCGGCAAGCTGGAGATCGAGCGTCTGCGCGAGGATGCCCGCCGCCGCCTCGGGCCCGCGTTCTCGCTGCCCGCCTTCCACGCCGCCGTCCTCGACCACGGCTCGCTCCCGATGCCGACGCTCTCCGGCAGCATCGCGGCCTGGCTCGACGCCCAGTCCCCGGCGGCAGCCACCAACGCGGGCGCCTAGCCGCGGCCCGAGTCACCGCTAGGGGCTGGTGCTGTTGGCCGGGCGCCCGCCCGGACCGGCTACGGCTCCGGCCCCGCGCCCCGCGCCCCGCGCCCCGCGCTTCTTGCTGTTATCTAGTGTCGAGCGGCGCAAGGACAGTGGACACTCGGGTACATCCCGGTGTGCCTGAATGTCCGCCGTCTTGGGCAGAACCCGGCTGGCCGTGCGCGGGGCCGCCATTGTCCGGGGGCGCAAGGAACCGGGCTCGTTTCCTGTGGCGGGACTGAAATAACCACCGCGGCTTTCTGATTAATCGCTGCTGCACAGCTACTTGATGCTGAGTGGGGCCCCGGAGACAGCCTCGCGGGGCGACAGAGTGGAGGGGTCACCATGAGCACGATCGCGATCTTCGGCGGGACCGGGTACGCGGGGTCCGCCATCAGGGACGAGGCGCTCAGGCGCGGGCACCGGGTCGTCTCCGTCACCAGGATGCTGCCGGACGGCACGGCCGGCGGGCCGGACCTTGAGTTCCGCGAGGGCTCGGTGCACGATGCC
>Ga0265338_10002648_pt1 | contig 26361 bp, 18 predicted proteins | sample 42126metaG_FD_193579 | JGI IMG/M metagenome (GOLD analysis project Ga0265338, IMG submission 193579) | Rhizosphere microbial communities from Carex aquatilis grown in University of Washington, Seatle, WA, United States - 4-21-26 metaG | ecosystem: Host-associated > Plants > Roots > Rhizosphere...
CATGGCAGCCAAGGTAGAACCTAAAAGTACCGGTCCTATTTCCATAAATACTGCCATGAGAGAAACCTCAAACAGTAGAATGTATGAAACAATTTGATATCCAGATTGTGGTATAAAAGCGTAAAGTCCTAATATGGAGAGAATAATAGATAAGAAAACAGTTATGTATTGTCCCCAACTAATAGAAACGAAGGAAGGTAGTTTGAATCGAGTTTTTTGAGATTTGTTTTCTAAGCCCAAAATGTATAAATCAATATCACCACTTTCTTTAATCAATTTGGAGATAAAACGATTGGATTTATATAAGGAAAAAGCGCTACCTACACTTGATTTTCCAACAATGATGTGGGTAATATTTTCTTTCATAGCAACACCCAAAAGGGTTTGCACCAAATTAGTTCCCGAAGTTGTGATGAGTTCGGCTCCTAATTGTTTGGCTAATTGTATGTTTTTTGCAAGTTGGTCATTTTGCTCTGGAGTAAGTTGATGTTCTGTTTGAACATACACAGCAAGAATTGTAGCACCCATGCTGTCGGCCAAGTTTTTAGCATAACGCACCAAACGACTGGAGTTTGGACTGGAGCTAATAGCTACCATCAAGTGTACACCTGATTTCCATGGACCTTGTATGCGTTTGAGATGCATATAGTCACGCAGTTGCTTATCTACACTTTCGGCTGCAATGCGCAATGCCATTTCGCGTAAGGCAGTGATATTCCCTTTACGAAAAAAGTTTTGGATGGCTTCTTTGGATCGGTCGGGTGTGTAAACCTTACCTTCTGAGAGTCTTTGGAGCAGTTCACTTGGAGTAAGGTCAATAAGCTCTATTTCATCAGCCTTTTCGAAAAAATCATCAGGCACAGTTTCGCGAACAATGATCCCTGTGATTTGTGCTACCGTGTCGGCTCTGCTTTCCAAGTGTTGCACATTCACTGTAGTAAATACATCAATTCCGTTGTCTAATATTTCCAACACATCCTGATATCGCTTGGCATGTCGGCTTTCGGGAGCGTTGGTATGTGCAAGTTCATCTACTAAAACCAATTGAGGTTTGCGAGCAATGATGGCATCCAAATCCATTTCCTCTACCAAAGTAGACTTGTATTCGTATTTTTTACGAGAGACTTTTTCTAAGCCTTCCGCTTGATCCATTGTTTCCTTTCGGCTGTGGGTTTCTACAATACCTATAACCACATCCACCTGTTTTTTTTTTTCATCATGTGCAGCTTGCAACATGGCATAAGTTTTCCCCACACCTGCACACATGCCGAAAAATATTTTCAGCTTGCCGCGTTTGCTTTTTTCCTCTTCTTGCTTGATGGAGGCTAGCAATTCATCAGGATTGGGTCTGTTAACCTCTGGTTGATTCATGTGTTTTTTTTATTTTTTTATTTCGGTCACATGGAATGAGCAAACACTCATCATCATTGGTGTAGGCTAGATTAAATGCTCGTTTCATGGTATAAAGATATTAAATTTAGACTTAAAAACAATTAAACTCCGTGTGTACATCAGCCGGACTAATGCAGGGACACGGAGTTACCTTCATGGAGTAAAGGGTTTTTATTTTTCTTGTTAAATTAAGGATTCGTTTCCTTCGTCTTCATCTCTAATTTTATATGATTCGGATATTTCTGTTACAAATATTCTTCCATCCCCAGCGACACCAGTTTTAGCTGATTGACGGATACAATCAATCGTCTTTTTTAGGTTTAGGTCTTTTACTACAATAGTTAATAACTCACGCGGTATAAAAGTAGCTTCAGAAACTATTCCGTGGCAAGATTCTTTTATTTCATCTCCTACTCCCGTTAAATCCCAGCATGAGAAGAAATCAATACCGATTTCTCGAAGAGCATTCATAACATCTCCAAATTTTGAAATGCGGATAATTGCATCAATTCTTTTCATAGGATTTAAGTTTAAAGATTGACTAAAAGGGTACTGTTAAATATCTTTTGATAGTTTACCTGCTATTTGAAGTTGATATCCAACTGTGTTGTAAATGAATTTGCGTTTACATTGTTAGTATTGTAAAATGCTTTTTTGTTGTTATAGATATCATAACCAAAAATGACAGATACATTTTTTGAGAAAGCCCAAGAGAATCCGACATTCAATGCTCCTAAGTAGTTTTGGCCACCTTGATAATCTACAGCCAACCATAACTTGTCAGAAATTTCAGTCATTGCTCTGTCCCAAGAAAGAAGTAATCCGGAATTTGCTTTATTGCCTAGATCATCTATTAGAAGCTTTTCGTTACCAATATAATAACCAGCTGAAAGTCTGCCGATAAATGGAATTGTTTTGGCTAAAAGAGCATATGTTATATTGTAATCTGTCAAATCTTTTTTTGTTCCAAAATTATATGCTCCAAAGGCAATTGCAGGACAAAATTTAAAAAGAGAATCTTCAGGAAAACCAAGTTTAGCATTGAAATAAATTGGATGTCCATCATAATTTTTACCTGGAGATGCTAAGTTATTATCCCCCATTGATAAATAGTCGGCACCTACTTCAAGTTGAACTTTGTGAAAGGGTAACACACCCATTGTTAATCCAGCATCATAAATTCCTGAACCAATTACCCCGTTTGCATCTTTTTCTGTGCGAATATAATTATCAATACCAAGGTGTGGATTTAAAAATCCTTGAATATCTGTAGATGGTATCCAAATTTGTGTTGATCCGGTTGCAAAGGCAACGGGTAATGAACTAATTGTAAATAACAAGCACAAAAGACTTTTTGCGATTGTTCTATTCAAAGTTTTCATAATTAATCTATTGATTTTAAATGAATAAATAAAAATCGGAGAAAATACATTTAAAACTCCGTGTGTACATTAGCCGGACTAATGCAGGAACACGGAGTTGCCTTCATGGAGTAAAGGGTTTTTTATTTCAATTTATCTAACGCGATATTTAATTCCAATACATTCACTCGTTCTTCTCCTAGTATTCCTATTTGAGGAACTTCTGTTTTTTCTTTTACTAGTTGGGTAAGCTTGTTCTTTTGTGTAATAGTAAAGTGGCGTGTTTCGGCGATGCGCTTTACTTGCAAAAAAGCTGCTCGTGGTGAGATATGTGGATCTAAACCACTCGCAGAAGCAAACAGCATATCCGAAGGCACTTCAGTGTTTTTATCCAATCCGTTAATCTTGATAAAGGCGGCTTTTCGATCGTTAACTTGCTTTACTAATTTTGCATTAGTCAATCCAAAATTTGAACCGCCAGAAGGTAGTGGGTTGTAATCAATTGCCGATGGACGAGGACTGAAATATATAGCACTATCTGTTTTCTGTCCAATCAATGCGCTTCCAATTATTTTGTCATCCTTGTGAATCAAACTACCATTCGCCTTGGAATGAAACAAAACTTGTGAAAGACCTGTTACTGCCAATGGATAAGCCACTCCTGTGATTAGTGTAAGCACTATAAATATGCGTAGGGCTATTTTTATTGTTTTCATAAATTTTATTTTAAAATAAATTAATAATCATGTCAATTAATTTAATCCCAACAAATGGTACAATGATACCGCCTAAGCCATAGACAAACAAGTTTTTCATCAGGGCTTTGGTAGCCGAAATAGGTTTGTATTTTACACCTTTCAATGCCAATGGAACCAATAAGATGATAATGATAGCGTTGAAAATAACCGCACTCATGATAGCACTTTCCGGAGAACCAAGGTGCATCACATTGAGTGCAGACAATGGACCAACACCACTTTTCCCTCCATAAAGCATCACGGCAATAGCAGGAATGATGGCAAAATACTTGGCTACATCGTTGGCTATACTAAAGGTGGTTAATGCACCACGAGTCATTAGTAATTGTTTACCTACTTCCACCACTTCGATGAGTTTCGTAGGATTGCTGTCTAAGTCAATCATGTTTCCTGCTTCACGTGCAGCTTGGGTTCCTGTGTTCATGGCAAGACCCACATCGGCTTGCGCTAGAGCCGGTGCATCATTGGTTCCGTCACCAATCATACCCACTAGGCGACCGCTGGCTTGCTCATCGCGGATGCGTTGTAATTTATCTTCGGGTTTGGCTTCTGCCATAAAGTCGTCCACACCAGCTTCGGCAGCAATAGCCGCAGCGGTTAGTGCATTATCTCCGGTAATCATTACCGTTCTAATCCCCATACTACGTAATTCGGCAAAGCGTTGTTTGATACCACCTTTTACAATATCTTTGAGGTGAATAACACCAAGTACTTTGTCATCTTCGGCTACTACCAGAGGCGTTGCACCTAGTTGGGCAAGTTCGGTTACAATGATTTCTACATTTTTAGGATAAAATCCATTTTGATTGAGAATATAAGAACGGATAGCTTCTGAGGAACCTTTGCGAATATGGCGTACCGTACCGTTATCTGTTGTCAAATCTACCCCACTCATACGCGTCTGAGCGGTGAATGGAATAAAAACAGCCTTATGCGCTTGTATTTCACGGGCACGAAGTCCAAATTTTTCTTTAGCCAAAATAACGATAGAACGACCTTCGGGCGTTTCGTCAGATAAAGATGAAAGTTGTGCGGCATCAGCTAAGTCTTCTATTTTCACACCATCGGCAGGTACAAAATTTGTAGCCATACGATTTCCTAGTGTGATAGTACCTGTTTTATCGAGTAAAAGCACATCAACATCGCCTGCCGCTTCGATAGCACGGCCACTGGTGGCAATCACATTGCGTTGCAGCAATCTATCCATGCCACTAATCCCTATGGCACTTAACAAACCCCCAATGGTAGTTGGTATCAAACATACCAACAAGGCAATAAGCACAGGAATGGTTAGGTTTTCCGTCATGGGAAGACCCGAAGCTTTTAAACTATAAGCGAAAAATGCAGGAAGCGTAGCCACTGTTAATAAAAAGACAATGGATAAACCCGATAGTAAAATGGATAATGCTATTTCGTTCGGTGTTTTTTTGCGTTGAGCACCTTCAACCAATGCAATCATACGGTCGATAAAGGTATTTCCCTGTTCGCAGGTGATGCGGATTAATATACGGTCACTAAGAACTTTTGTACCACCCGTTACCGCCGAACGGTCACCACCACTTTCACGAATTACCGGTGCCGATTCCCCTGTTATGGCCGACTCGTCTACACTGGCCACACCTTCAATCACTTCTCCGTCTGATGGAATTACATCGCCTGTCTCGCATACTACGATGTCGCCTTTTTTGAGTTGAGGAGCAGGCGTTGCTACTTCTTTGTCACCGTTCATTTTGCGCGCCATAGTTTCGGTTCTATTCTTGCGTAGACTGTCGGCTTGCGCTTTCCCACGGCCTTCGGCAATGGCTTCGGCGAAGTTGGCAAACAATACCGTAAACCACAGCCAAATGCCTATTTGGAGATTAAAAGAAGAAAAATGTCCTTGAAAAATATTGGTAAATATCACAATGGTGGTCAACACCGCCCCAATACCCACGATGAAAATCACAGGATTCTTCATCAATGAAACAGGATTTAGTTTCTTAAAACTGTCTTTGGTAGCTTCCAACAAGATTTTCTTGTTAAACAGGCTTGTATTTTCTTTTGTATTCATAATTTTTATATTGAATTATAATTCCTAATTCTTAAAATGTTACACCTAAATTCATAAGTAAATGTTCGACAATAGGACCTAAAGCAAGTCCGGGGAAATGAGTTAAGCCTCCTACAATAAGGATAACAGAAATAAGTAACCCTATGAATAACCAGTTATCAGTGCGGAATGTACCTTCCGATGGTGGTGTGATTTTCTTTTCTGCCAGACTACCTGCAATCGCCAGTACGGGGATTATTACGCCGTAACGCCCAATCAACATGCTGATGCCGAGCAATACATTGTAAAAAACAGTATTGGCATTTAATCCGGCAAAGGCACTACCATTATTTCCTGCTGCGGAGGAAAACGCATATAGTATTTCGGAGAAACCATGAGGGCCTGCATTGTTCAGGCTAGAGAGTCCCAAGGGACTAACCGCAGCCCAGGCAGCGGGAAGCAGTATGGCTATATTTGGTGCAAGAACGGCAATTATAGCCATTTTCATTTCAAAAGCTTCAATCTTTTTACCCAAATATTCAGGAGTTCTACCTACCATTAATCCGGCAATAAATACGGTAAGGATAATAAAAACAAATATGCCATATAGTCCTGCACCCACTCCGCCAAAAATTATCTCGCCCAACATTAAATTTAACATGGCAATCATTCCTGCCAATGGAGAAAGGCTATCGTGCATACAATTAACGGAACCATTCGATGCCTCAGTAGTAAATGTTGACCACATCACACTGTTCGTGATTCCAAATCGGGTCTCTTTACCTTCCATCAGAGGTAAATGTCCGAAAATACCATTCGGCGCATATTCACCATATAGCGAAATAGCTAATCCAGCTAGTAGTAAAATAAACATAACAGTGAATATCGTCCAGCCGTGTCTAATTGACCCAACCATTTTTCCATACATATAAACCATGGCAGCCGGAATTAATAGGATGGAAAGCATTTCCAAGAAATTACTCAACGGTGTAGGGTTTTCAAATGGATGGGCACTGTTGGCGTTGAAGAAACCACCACCGTTGGTGCCTAATTGCTTGATGGCAATTTGCGAAGCCGCTGGTCCCATTGGGATAATTTGATTTGTGCCTTGTAGAGTGTGTGCAGTTTGATAAGTATCAAAGTTTTGCACAACGCCTTGCCCTACCAAAAACACAGCAAACAAAATGGATAACGGCAATAATACATATACAGTAGAACGTGTAATATCCACCCAGAAATTACCTATTTTATCTGTTGTCTTGCGCGATAGCCCTTTGATTACCGCTAATATAACAGCTATACCTGTGGCGGCACTCACAAAGTTTTGAACAGTAAGTCCAAGTAATTGAACCATGTAGCTAAGCGTTGTTTCACCCGAATAGCCTTGCCAGTTAGTGTTGGTCACAAAGCTTACTGCTGTATTGAAAGCAGAATGCCAGGAAACGTTAGCTAAATTAGCCGGATTAAGTGGCAATTGAGCTTGGAATAATTGCAACAAGAAAACAACAATAAATCCAAGAAGGTTAAAAATAAGTAGCCCGAAAGCATACGATTTCCAGTTAGTTTCTTCTTCTGAATTAACACCGGAAAGTTTATAAATAATGCGCTCTAACCACCCGAGAATCGGTCGCATAAAATGCTTTTCTCCATTAAATACATGCGCCATATAGTTTCCTAGTACGGGTGTAAGCCCTATAAGTAGCGCTAAAAACAATAAAACCTGAATAATGTCATTTGTCGTCATGATCGTCGTTTTTAAAATAATAGTTGTCCAAATGCAGAAGTTTACCTATTATCCATCCTATCAAGAAAATTAGAAATAAACCTCCGAAGAATTGTAATAGAAATAGTACCATAGCGTAAGGTTTTAAAATTTGTCCGGTCGAATAAGCGTGTAAACCAAATAAACCAAAATAGCTACAGAGATGATAGCACCCAAAATATACCATCCCTCACTATTCATTGAGTTTGCGGCAGTTACTGTCAATAAGATTGCTTTCATATTATTTATATGTTTTAAGTACGATACAAAGATGGGGTGTAAATTATAAGGATGGTATAAAGATATACCTATGTTCTATAAAGATTTTATAAAAGGAATTTAATATTCTGTTAAGATGTTCCACCATTTTTATTCCTCACAAAAGATCAAATTTAATTATCCTTTTCCCATTGATACTTGGCTATGAGAAACAAGTCCCCGAAAGTAAATTAAAAGAGGTACTAAGTTGAGAGCCTTTCAGTAAATATCCATTATATAATTTCTAAAAAAAATTACATCATTCACAGGATAAATAGCTCAATTCATTAAGCTGTGTTGAAGGGAATTTTTTGGATTCTTTATGTAATTTCTCGAAAAAAGGGTCAAAACAAAACATCATCTTTATATGGGAACACTTCACCTTGGTTTGGAAAAACATCATCTTTATGTGGAAAAACATCATCTTGGTTTGGGAAAACATCATCTCGGTGTGGGAAAACTTCATCTTGGCATGGGAAAATATCATCTTGGTATGGGAAAAGTACATCTTGACATGGGAAACGAGCGTCTTGACTCGGGAACATTTCATCTTGACATGAGAAAAGTGCGTCTTTGCTCGGGAAAATGGTTTCTTGAAGAATGAAAAATTTAATTTTAACTGCAAAAATTTTTGGATTAACTATAAAAAAAGGAGGATGTAGAAAAGATCAAACACTATAAGTTGGATTAATCAAAAAAAAATGTTGAATTTTGCTATGATAAGATATTTTTTCAATAAATTTTTCGCCTTTTAATAGTATGGATAGAAAACAAAATTTTACATTCTCCATGTTGAATACCACCGCGCAAACGCTTGGTCAGTATTCAACTATTACGGCAAGTTTGCCCGCTTACGCGATCATCTCCAAGCCATTTTTGGCAAACATTCCTCAATTACAACAACTCAATGAGCAGTTGGTAGTTAAAAACTATGTAACCGGCTCAAAGTCTGATTTACGTAAAGACATGTGTGACAAGGCATATGATGTGAGGGTTAGAATGGTGGCCTTCGCCAAAGTGACCGATAACAAAACACTTCTCAAAGAGGTGAGTATCAATAGATCCGAGTTTACCTATTGCAATGCGAACAAGGCCCGCGACCTCTCGCAAGTTATTTATAACACCGCCACGGCAAACCTCTTGGTTTTAGCTGCTTATGGCATTACACCCGCCGTACTCACGGTTCTTAAAACGGCTATTGATGCCTTTAATGCCTCAATCCCAAGCCCGAAGCTTAAACGCATGGACAGAAAAGAGCTAATTGTGAAACGGGATAAGCTTTATGCCGATTGCTACGAATACCTCGAGAAGATTGATGCCTTGGTAGAGATGGTGCGCTACACGCAACCCACTTTTTACAACCAATACAAGAATGCTCGGCGAATTGAGAGAAGTTCTAGGCGTATGGCACTTATAGGCAAGGTGTATGATGCTAACAGCAATGAAACCTTAAAAGGCGTAAGTGTAAGCATTTTAGTAGAAGAAACCCCTGCTTTCAATACAAAATCAGCAGAAAAAGGAGGATTTAGGATAAAAACTCTACCAGCGGGCAAGTATACCGTCAAAATCGCTAAACCGGGCTACACGGATGTTGAAACAACCGTTTATATTAGTAACGGTGAACGCACTCATGCGTCTATTTCACTGCGACGAGTAGGTTAAAATTTCTTATTGCTAAAGCCGGACGCAATGAAAATCAACTCTAATCATTGCCATGGTAACTGAACGACCCACATTGAGCGACTTGCATTGAGCGCAGTCGAAATGAGTCGAAATGAGTCGAAAGGTAACTGAGCGTAGTCGAAGTTAGCCAATCGTATAAAATGAAGTTGAAGTATCTTTACTTCGAATGCACTACAGGTTAATAAAGTCATTATATAATAAGGTAAGCTTTTTCAAATATTTCATAACTAAACCCTTTCTTACAATTCATGAGTCTTAAAATCCATAGGTGTAAATTTTTTATAATTATTCCCTTTTTACACTCTTTAGTGATAGAGCCTAGTTTAACAGCTTAAGTATAATCTTTTAACATAAAGGAAGTTTATTGCGCCGAAATCTTTATATTTTCTTTATATCTTTCAACATATCTTTGCAAAGTAGTTCATTTTATAAGTAAATAAATGAACATTGTGTCAAAAAGTATTGTTATAACATAAAAAACAATGCAAAAAGATTATATTTAGATTCAATTTATTAAATTTTGTTTTTCATGGAGAAAAAGAAAAGTAACGTGAGTAAAGTTACCGCAGCCGGACTGTTGGTAGCTTTGGGGATTATTTATGGGGATATTGGTACAAGCCCTTTGTATGTGCTAAAAGCGATTGTTGGTACCAAACAAATTTCGGAAATATTGGTTTACGGTGGTGTTTCTTGTGTGTTTTGGACATTGGTTTTTCAAACCACGGTCAAATACATTTGGTTAACACTAAGAGCCGATAATCATGGTGAAGGAGGAATTTTTTCACTTTATGCCATAGTTCATAAATATGGTAAAAAGTTGGTCATCCCTACTATCTTGGGTGCAACAACACTGCTGGCCGATGGTATTATTACACCGCCAATTTCAGTAGCATCTGCAGTTGAAGGATTAAAAATGGTAATCCCTGATTTCAATACCGTGCCTATTGTAATTTTAATTCTATCCTTTTTATTCTTTGCTCAACGCTATGGCACACAAAAGGTAGGAAGTGCTTTTGGTCCGGTAATGGTAGTTTGGTTTAGTATGTTATTTATCATGGGAGCCATGGAAATTTCACATTATCCAGGTGTATTAAAAGCCTTAAGTCCACATTATGGCTATATATTACTTACTCAATACCCACAAGGATTTTGGTTATTGGGTGCCGTTTTTCTTTGTACTACCGGAGCCGAAGCCCTGTATTCAGACCTTGGTCATTGTGGAAAAGAAAATATACGAATCACTTGGGCCTTTGTAAAAGTTAGTTTGGTAACAAATTATGTAGGACAAGCAGCGTGGATTATGCACGATGGAGGTGCTTTTTTGGGAAATAGAAATCCCTTTTTCGAAATGATGCCGCATTGGTTTCTGATAACAGGAATTTTGATTGCAACTGCGGCTACAATCATTGCATCGCAAGCCCTTATTACCGGGTCATTCACGCTTATTAATGAAGCCATGAACTTAAATTTCTGGCCTCGTATCGCGGTGCGCCAACCTTCTGAACATAAAGGTCAGATTTATATTCCAAGTGTGAACAACATTCTTTGGTTTGGTTGTATTTTAATGATTGTGTATTTTCAAACATCCACTGCCATGGAAGCGGCCTATGGTTTTTCCATTACCGTGGCCATGTTAATGACAACCGTTTTACTAGCATACTTTTTACGCTATAAAAGAAATTTGCCTATCGTTTGGCTCGTATTATTCTTAGTTGTGTTTGGTGTTATAGAAGGTTCGTTCTTTATTACCAATGTGGCAAAAATCAAACAACGATGGATGTTCCTTTTCTTTGAACTATTTATCTTTATGACCATGTATACATGGTATTATGCTAGAAAAGTAAACAACCGATTTCTCAAATTTGTTAATTTTGCTAGATATACTTCATTATTGCAAGATTTAAGAAAAGATGAGAAAATACCTCTAAAGTCAGATCATTTGATCTTCTTGACCAAAGCCAATAATAAAGGAGAAATAGAAGAGAAGATTATGACCTCAATTTTCTCTAATAAACCCAAAAGAGCACATTATTACTGGTTCCTGCATATTAATCGAGTGGAAGATCCGTATGCGCTTACATGGGACACAACACAACTTGCTGACCATATCATTAAGATAAACTTGAATGTGGGTTTTCGAATTCAGATGCGTTCTGAATTATATTTCAAGAGAATTATATATGAACTAACTCAAAACAAAGAATATGGCTTACACGAACAAGAAAAGGTTATGTTCAAATACACTAACGAACCGGAATTTAAGTTTATTGTAATTGAGAAATTCTTATCTGTAGAAAATGAATTTTCTTTCCGAGATGGATTTCTGCTTAAATCGTATTTTTTTCTTAAACGTTTGGGGTTAAGTGATACAAAGGCTTTTGGTTTAGAAAAATCTGATGTAAAGGTTGAGTCTGTGCCACTAGTTTATAATCAGGTAAACATAGATAGTCTGCATCGAATGACGAAAAACGATGCAAATGCCTTTAGTATGGAAAATCCAGAAGTAAGTGTTGAATACATACCACTAATATATAATAAGATAGATGTAGAGAACTAACTCCAACAAAATGGTTGAGAATCTTGTTTATCTAGAATTTATTTTTTTCTGATTTAAGTAACATTAATTTTACTAAAAAGGCCCTCTAAGTCCAATCGGAACTTAGAGGGCCTTTTATTATGGTAATTAGTGACTTTCTAGTTATTCTTTCAATACTTTAATAATTTGCATTCCGCCATTAGAAGTAATTTGCACAAGGTATACCATTCTGAAAAGGAAGCATTACATTTTAGAGTTTGATAAAATGGAAGTCCTTTTAGATATTAGGTATTTAGTAATTCCTTTAACTTCATTCAATATTTTTCCTACATTTGTAAAAGCCTGTTGGTAGGCATTAATAAAAGCACAAATATGTCAAAGAAAAAATCTATTCAAAGCAACAAACCACAGCGCATAAAAAAGAATGCCTTATATAATTTGGTTATTGAAGCCATGCAAGCTTCTCCCTATAAAAACTACAATTATAAACAATTGGCTAGTCAGCTAGGCTTAGACACCATGCCCGAAAAGCAATTATTGATGAACGTGTTAGATGATTTGACGCTGCAAGAAATGATAACCGAAATAGAACGAGGTAAATATAAGCTCAATACTCGTGGTGGATATGTAGAAGGAGTGATCGATCGTCAAAAAAGCGGTAAAAATTACTTGATTCCAGACGATGGTGCAGAACCAATTTTCATTGCAGATCGTCGCTTGCGTCAAGCGATGAATAAAGACCGCGTGAAAGTATTCTTGTATGCCCATCGTCCCGGTACAGAACTCGAAGGTGAGGTCGTTGAGATTGTAAAAAGAGCGCAAGAAAATTTTGTGGGGATATTACAAGTATCTAAAAGCTATGCTTTTTTGCGAGTAGATAACCGCATACTTTCCAGCGATATTTTTATTCCCATAGAAAAATTAAAAGGAGGAAAAGATGGTCAAAAGGCCATTGTGAAAATGACGGAATGGAACCCAAACGATCGCAATCCTAAAGGAGAAGTAGTTGATGTACTTGGCGATGCCGGAGATAATAATACCGAAATGCACGCCATTTTAGCAGAATACGGTTTGCCATATAAATATCCAAGAGAAGTAGAAGCAGCCGCAGAGTTGATTCCCGATGATATTACCCCTGAAGAAATTGCTCGCCGTGTAGATATGCGTGCTGTGCCTACCTTTACTATTGACCCGCGGGATGCCAAGGATTTTGACGATGCCCTTTCTATTCGTCAATTGCCAGATGGCATTTGGGAAATAGGTGTGCACATTGCCGATGTTACACACTATGTGAAGGCAGATAGTATTATCGAAAAAGAAGGGGAAAAACGCGCTACCTCAGTTTATTTAGTAGATAGGACAGTTCCAATGCTTCCCGAAAGGTTAAGTAATAAATTATGTTCGCTCCGTCCGAATGAAGAGAAATTGTGCTTCTCAGTAATCTTTCATATGGACGATTTTGCCAATGTAAAGAAGTATGAAATATGCCGTACCGTAATCTTGTCCGATCGTCGTTTTACTTACGAAGAAGCCCAGCTGATTATAGAAACAGAAGAGGGCGATTTGAAAAACGAAATCTTAGAACTTGACAAATTAGCTAAAATAATGCGAGCTCAACGCTTTGCCAAAGGGGCAATTGCTTTTGAGCGTACGGAAGTCCGCTTTGAAATTGATGCCAAAGGCAAGCCTTTGAGCGTATTTTTCAAAGAAGCCAAAGATTCTAATAAATTAATTGAAGAGTTTATGTTATTGGCCAACCGTACGGTGGCAACACATATTGGTCGTCCGGGCAAAGGACAAAAAGCCAAGGTGTTCGTGTACCGTATCCATGATGTGCCTAATCCAGATAAGCTAAAGGTATTCTCTGATTTTATTCGCAAGTTTGGATATAAATTGAAAATAAGTGGAAAGCAAACAGAGGTTTCGGCTTCTATCAATCATTTGTTGGACGAAGTACAAGGCAAAAAGGAACAGGATCTGATTGAAACTATTGCAATTCGTTCGATGGCAAAGGCGGTTTATAGCACAGTGAATGTGGGTCACTATGGCTTGGCGTTCGAATATTATACCCATTTTACTTCGCCTATTCGTCGATATCCTGATATGATGGTGCATCGCCTGTTGGAGAAATACTTAGCCGATGGTCGTAGTGTAAGTGCAGATGTTTATGAAGAAAAATGTGAACATAGTTCCGCTATGGAGCAAATTGCAGCCAATGCCGAGCGAGCTTCTATCAAATACAAGCAAGTGGAATTTATGTCTGATAAGATAGGTGTGGTTTACGATGGGGTAATTTCCGGAATTCAAGAATGGGGAATTTATGTAGAACTACTTGAAAACAAGTGCGAAGGAATGATACCAATTCGTGAGTTAGATGACGATTACTATACTTTTGATGATAAAAACTATTGTCTTGTTGGTCGACGCAAGCACAAGAAATATCAGCTGGGTGATGACATCACAGTGAAAGTAGTAAGAGCCAATTTAGAGAAAAAACAATTAGATTTTATTATAGTTTAATTGATATAGCAACCGCATAAAAAGGAGTCCCGACACATTGTACGGACTCCTTTTTTATATAATAAATTCATATTAAAATTTTAAAGAAAGACCAGCCTGCATTAGAGCCCCACTACCCAAACCAATTTCGAAGTGAGCACCTAAATTATTAGTGAAGAAATATCTCCCACCAGTGGCTGTTCTTAAAGCAAAAGGAAATGGAGTACCATTTGTGCCTACAGCTTTTATACTCGCATATCCGGCACCTAACATCCAATAAAAGTCAAAATGATCAAATTCTGCGTAGTGAAGATTGAAATCTGCCATGGCTCTCATTCGTTCTAAAGATGAACTTCCTACAATAGTATTTCCATACCCGAGAGTTACTCCTAATCCAATATTCTCTGAAACCAAATATTCAAATTTACCTCCAGCGATAAACGATTTTGTTTTTTCACCGCTAAAAGCAGTAATGAATTTTCCATACAAATCAGGAAAACCATAAAATACATCTACAATTTTAGTTCCTTTTTGTACAGCTTGTGCGTTAACATTAGAGCTAAATGAAAGAACTGAAAATAATGCACCGATAAGAAAGATCTTTTTCATAAATCAATTTTTCGGTAAAAATATTATAAATAATTCTTAACAAAAAGATGTGCAACATTTATTTTGCATCTTGTTTATTCATTTTTGTTTATTATTTATAATAAATCTCTAAAAAAGGAGAAAAATTTATATTATTTATTTTTATTAAAAAATAACTGCTTTGATTCAATCCTACAGGCTTCACCTTTGGGTGAAATACCTTCAATTACAATATTGTATGCGGAAGTTCGGTCGGCAGTATAAAACCAAAATGTTCCCGTTCCGCTTGCATCTGTTTTAAGTTCCGGTTGCCAGCAGATGGTACTTCTCCAATCTGGGGTTAGGCTATTATGAACGGATTCTACATCATATTTAGGTTGATAAAACACTACATTTTTGGCATACCCTAAAGGCATAATAGTAACAATATTTTGTGGCATTGATTGAGAGAATAATGTTTTATTATTCTTAAATTCCAACACAATTAAGATATTATCTAAGGATTTTTTACCGCCAGGAGCCATTGTTCTAAGTACTTTCAAATTTTGTAAGTCTTCTACATTAAGTCCTTGTACTTCTTGATAAGTATAGATATTGCCATTCCAAGCAAAATGGGGTCCCGGATCTGAATCGTCCATGCCGTTGTCATCTGAATATATTTGGGCATCATTGTTTACTGGATATTCACTCCAAGTACTTAAATCAGGGATGGCATGTAGCAATGAACTAAAAGGCATTTTACTATAACGATCTAAATCTGCTTTAGATAGCGAATAATCTTCGTAACTAAATAAATAGTCAGGATCAGTAATTAACTCTTCTGGTTCAACAGCTTTTTCTGTAACGACAAGTTCTTTTAAGGTTTGGTTGAAAACTCCATTTTCATAAATATATTTTTGGTTAGCCGATTCTAGTTGGCTTTCGTTGACAGCAATAGTATTTTCTGGAGGAACTATGTGTTCTTGTATTTGAGGAAAGGTATCTTGATCGAGGTATATCTCCACAGCATCTTTTAAACCTTTTTTTTGTTTAGCATGGATGGTAAATTTTGTACTGTCGGGAAATTGAAATCTCGAAAATATAAATCGACCTTTATCATCTGTTTCAGTGGTTCCAAAATATCGGATGCTTGGAGCTAATATGGTTACAATGGTTCCCTTTTTCATTTTGTTGAGTAATCCGGCCGCTACTCTACCACTTATTGCTTGGCCTTCTTCAAGGTAATTCTCTGCTTTTTCTTGTTTGCCTCTAAGAATTTTCTCAACATCAAATCTTTTCCAGCCTTGAGTCATCATCAATATATCCAAGTCTTCATCTGCCTGTTTATTTGTTGGGTCAAAATAATCGTTTGGTTTTTCGATGTAGCCTTTAAGGTCAGAACTTAGCAATAGAGCATTTATAATATTTTCTGCACTTTTATCCAACTGTACATCATTAGCATCGGTTGCTGCAACTGAGAAGCTCCCTTGAATTGGATTCCCTTTGGAGTCAACTACTTTTACAGCACAAGTTACTTTTTCGCGCGCCTCATAAGCTTTTTTATCAAAGTTGAGACTTATATTAGGCATTTTATCTGGTTTCACAAATACAAGTCGTTCGGAAAGAGCTTCTCCTTTTTTGTTTATTAATAAAAAACTTAGGATGCCGGGGCGGAGTTCATTTTCATTAAAGGTGTAAAGCGTTTTTGAACTAGTTACAGATGATTTGAAAAAAACCGTTCCTCTGCTATGTCCAAGCAGGATCAACGAGTCGCTTCCTTGCACGGAGATATCTGATTTAATAGCAATAAATATTTTTTTATTTCTAATAGATGCAGTTAATAAATAGGTGTTTTGCTTTACAGGAGGGAGTTCAAATCGTTTCTTTTCTCCGCCTTTATTTTCTATTAAGGCATAATATTTTTTAGTGCTATCAGGTAAGAAATAGAATTTACCCATGCCAAGGTGCGTGCTTTTAAAATCACAAACTTTAACATCCTTATCATCAAACAGATTTCCTGTTATATCTGTGGAAAGTCCATCCGATTGAATTGCTTTAAAAGCGACACCGTTGCTTGTCCCGGCAACTAAACTACCTCCTTCGGGGAAAAATTGTACATCATATTCTGTCTCTTTCGCAGGCAGGATATAACTGCGTTCGTACTTGCTTTGACCTTCTAAATAAGACAAATAGATAAATGGTTTTTTTGCTTCAATCTGTAGAGGATTATATTCGATGTGAATAAATCCGTTTGCAGTAGTTGTAAGTGATTTTACACTTTTTGGCTGCCCTTTTAGATTAAAGTAATAATTAATTTTTTTTGATGCTAAAGGGCCATCTTTTTGCTTAAAATAAATATCAGCACCCACTTTCTTATCGTTGTAAAAAGTGTACTTTATGCTTGATTGTATTTGACTTGTGATGCTATTCCCTACATAAAATTGTCTAAAATAAAAGAAATCACTTCCTGCATTACGCATCCAGTTGGTGTATGCTCTAACTGAATATGTGCCTTCGGGGGTAGTTTCATCCAACAAAATGCCTCCAGTATATACCCCCTTATTATTTCTGATTTTTATTCGTTGTATGAGTGAATCTTTACTATTTATTAATTCCACATATATGGCACAACTTGCTGTATCTGTTTTATGAGTATCGGCATTTACCAAGTAGGCACGAAACCACATGCGGTCACCGGCTACATAATATGGTTTATCAAAGTGCAGGTATAATTTCTCTTGCGGAAGTGTTTTGAGACGAGGTAATTTATCCCAATTTACAGAGGTACTGTCAGTATTTTGAGATAAAAGCGGGGTTGAAAAAATAATTATAAGAAGGAATGAATAAATAATTGTGAATGTGCTCTTTTTCATAGACTTTGTAATTTAATCAATCAAATGAGAATCAAGGTTAAATATTAACCGTCAAATGTAATAAAGGAAGTTTGTAGAAAATTGGAATTAACCATTTTTATAACAACAAAATAGACCCTTTGTTGTGGAAAGCTTAATAGATAAAGAATATTCTTTATCTATTAAGATTAGTTTTTTAGGAGGTATGGTTTACCAAATATATTTCTCATCATTTTTAATAAACAACAGCAGGTATTTGTATTGAATTTTGACAGTTGTTGGGGATAAATCAACTTCAATTTTCAAATTGCCATTTACATCGTTTGCAATCCATTTGCCATTTTTTTGTCCATTTAAATAGGCGCCTTCGTTTTGTAGTTTGCCGTTTTTGTAAAATGCTTTGGAATAAATAAGTTCACCTTCTTTGTAAGTTTTTTCTTGAGTTAAATTACCTTCCTCATCATAGAATTTCCAAATTCCATCTCTCACTTCATTTTGATGAGAAGAAGAACCTTGCTTCACATATGCACCTTCCGACTTTAGCACCTTGTTTTTATAGTAAATCTTAGTTGGTTTATTTATGCCAGTTCGGTCTTCAAAATAATCTACCGTATATATAGGCGTTAGCATTAAATCTGGAATTTGAGTGATAGAATCTTTTATTTCTAAATTTGTTATTTCTAAATCCTTTAATGAGACCTGACTTCGATTAACGACTATTTTAAGAGTATAAACTTCTTTTTTAATATCAAGAAAGCAAAAAGAACTGGAGGAGGCCGCATTCGTGCTTTTTAAATTTAATGTGTCTAGATGTGCATCATTATAAAAACGAATTTTTATATCGCCTTTAATACCGCTGACATTGCTACATAATATATTTTTTTGAGCACTTGCACTTGTAAGTGCCATCAAAAAAAAGAGGATAGATAATTTGTGTCTCATTGTTAATATAATTAAGTGACTAAAATTTTATAATTAGAAGTTCATTCCACCTTGTGCAAATATTCCTTAGACAAGAGCATTTTTTTAGTTACCATGCGACAGGGTTCACCTTCGGGTGAGATGCCTTCTATCACAATGTTGTATGGAGAAACTCGGTCGCTTGTAAAGAATGAGAAAATAGCTTTGCCGGTTGGACCGGTAGTTACTTGAGGAATAAATGTAATTGTGCTTCGCCAGTCGGCGATAGGGTTGGTTCTATCAGCAAAAAACTGGTATTTCGGTTCGTAGAACAATACATTGTCAGCATAACCAAGTGGCATTACGGAAATAATCTTTTGCTTATCGGCACTTGCTGAAATTGGATTTACCATTTTAAAGCTAAGCGAAATAAGCGTATTGTCAAGCGATTTCTTTTTATCGGTAGCTTCAGATGATCTAAGTACATGTATTGATTCGAGGTCTTCCACTTTGATATTTTTTACTTCGTTATACGAATAAATAATGCCGTCAATAGCAAAACGTGGGCCTATAATAATTTCTTCGTGAGAGTTGTCTCCAGCGCTTGTTTTAGGTTGAATTTGTTCATTCCAACCCGTTAAAACGGGTAGTTTCTTAAGCAAGGAAGGCAAATCGCCTCTATTGAATCTATCCAGCGTAGCACCTTCTAATACATAATCTTCATCGCTGTATGAAATGTTCGGGTTATTCGATTCTTCAATTATTTTTTGAGGAGTGAAAGAAATTAAACCCCGATTTCTTGCATACACATTGCGTGTCCCGTTTTCGTTGTAGTATTTTTCATTAGCCGCTTGTAGGTATTCATCGGTGACAGGGGTTACCGCGTCTGCAGGGAAAATGTTTTCGTCAATCTCCGGTAAATCTTGCTCGTTTACTGAGATTCGGATATCTTCTTTCAAGGTTTTCTTTCTTCTAGCTTCGATAGTAAATTGAGTTTTCTCTGGGAAGAAAAGATTGTTGAAGGAGAAATTTCCCTCTTTATCGGATTCCGCTGAATTGAAATACTGAATGTTAGGCGCATAAACCAGCACCTGTACTCCTTTTAATGGTTTGTTTTTCCCTGCACTAACTTGTCCTGATATTTCATAGCCTTTTTCTATCGGATGAGAAGCTTGTTTTATTTCACCCTTCAATGCGTCACTAATATCAAACCGTTTCCATGCTTGTGTCATCAATAGTAAATCAAGAGCATCATCGGCATTCTTAAAATCGGGGTCAAAATATAAACCCGGTTTTTCTATAAACCCTTTTATGTCTGAAGTAAGTAATAAATTACTCATAATGTTATCATTCCCCGGATCAAGCAGTACGGCATTGGCATCAGTAACGGCTATCGAAAAAGATCCATTTACAATCGGCTTACCTTTGGAATCGTTAGCATCAAGTACACAAGTAACCCTTTCACGTTTATCATGCACAAGTTTCATGAAATCTAGGTTCACATCGGCCATGCGTTTGGGTTTCACAAAAACAAGTCGTTCAGAAATTGGCTTGCCATCTTTATCTAACAACACAAAATGAGCAATGCCTGGATGCATATCTTTAGTGTCGAACAAAACTGCCGGAGTAAAGCCTGAAATAGTTTCTCGATAAAAAACCGTACCACCTATATGACCTAATAAAGTAAGAGAGTCCTTTACCATGCGACCCATTTCCGATTTAACACTAACTAATATTCTACCATATTTCACCACTGCGGCCAAAGCAAAAACATCTTTCTTTGGTTTTGGTAAATCAATACGTTTTGTTTCTCCCGAAGCGGTTTTAAACACGACATAATAGTGTTTATATATTTCCGTTAAGAAATAAAATTTACCCATTCCAAGATGCTCGCTCTTAAAATCCGACACCTTTTGTCCTTCCGTATCGTAAAGCGTTCCTTGTACATCAATGGATAATCCGTCGGTTTTAATTGCTTTAAAAGCCACACAGTTTGTAGTGCCATTTACAATTTCTCCACCCTCTGGAAATAACTGTACATCAAAATCATTTTTAGTGGAAAGAACAAAAGTTCGGTCGTATTTACTGATGGTATCTTCGTATGTGACCGAAACGCTTGGCTTCTTGTCTTTTAGTTTTAGTGGATTATATGCTATGCTAATTTTTCCGTCGGTGGTAGTTTCTGTATTAACTCTGGTGCTTTTTTTACCGGCAATATTCAATTTATACAATATTTTCTTAGCTGCTAATGGAGCATTGTTTTGAATAAATTTAATTTCCGCCAAAGCTTTTTTCGGACCTTGAAAAGTGAATTGAATGCTTGTTTTTATTTGACTGGAAATACTATTTCCAATAAAAAATGGGTGTTGGTAAAAAAAGGTATTTCCTGCATTGCGCATCCAATTGGTATAGGCGCGCACCCGATAGATTCCTTCCGGAAGTAATTCGTAGAGGTAAAAGGAACCACTGAAAAAACCATCAATCTTATTCAATTTTTGTCTGGAAATAATAGAATCCCGACTATTAATAAGTTCCACATAAACAGCTTTACTTGTTGTATCAGCAGTTAAATTGGTAGCATCCAATAAATATGCACGAAACCACATCCGTTCACCGGCAGCATAATAGGGCTTATCAAAATGAAGATAGAGCTTTTCTTGTTGAGGAGTAGAAAGTCTACGCATACTGCTCCACGAATCGAGAGATACATTGACAGTTTGCGAATTCAGAGTTGCCCACGAAAAAAGAAAGAGGAGAAAGGCAATAAAAAAATATGTGTGTTTTCTTACCATGATTTAAATTTCGTGGTAGCAAAAGTATTAATTTTGAGCTGATAAGCAACAAATTTTCCCAAAACTTTTGCGTGTCAGCTTGTATTTCCTGCTGTTTTTTTACCTTTGTCTTCGACTTCGCTTAGTCGGTGCCTGAGCGAAGTCGAAGGCAAAGACTGACAGTTATAATTAAAATAGTCAATTGTAAATGATTAAAAAGTAAATACTTATGATTCCACCTTTTTTAAAACGGCATGACAAGATTGCGATTATCTCCCCTTCGGGAAATATTGAAGACAAATACATTTATGGTGCAGTAAAAGTACTTACGGAATGGGGCTTTGAACCGGTAGTAGGCGAATTTGCCCGTGGTCAGGTTGGCCGTTATTCCGGTACAATAGAACAGCGTGTTGCCGACCTTCAAGCAGCGATTGATGATAAAGAAATTAAAGCTATCCTGTGTTCTCGTGGAGGATATGGCTTGGTGCAAATCATTGATTTTATTGATCTCTCTGACTTTGAAATTAATCCAAAATGGATTATCGGATTCAGCGATATCACAGTGCTCCATGCAGCCACTTCCAACTTAGATGTGGTGTCGATTCATTCCATCATGGCAAAAGATCTTACAGAGCTTCCTGCAGATTGCAACCAAGTGATTAAACTTCACAATTTACTCATAGGAGAATTGCCAAGCTATACTATTCCTACTCATCCATTAAATAGAGCAGGAAAAACTCATGGAGAAGTTATTGGAGGAAATCTCTCCGTGTTATACGGTTTGCGAGGTACTCATTTTGACATGGATGGGTATAAAAAAATACTTTTTATAGAAGATCTGGGAGAGGAACCTTACCATATAGATCGCATGATGTATAACCTTAAAATGGGAGGCATTCTTGAAAACATTAACGGCTTGATAGTTGGACAATTTACCAACTATGAAGAAGATCCGCTTATGGGTAAAACAGTATACGAAATCATTGCCGCAGCGGTGGAAGATTACGAATATCCGGTTTGTTTCAACTTCCCTGTGGGTCATGTAGAAAATAATGTTCCACTGCTAATCGGAGCAGAAGCAAAATTTACTGTGAGCAGCGACGAGGTTGTGTTGAAATATTAAACTAAGAAATGATTTAAAGTTCCATTTTATATTCGCACATCATTTTTTCAAAAATTATATCCAAAATTTATGTATAATAAATTATGTTGGTAATTTACTTCTAAATCAATTGATTGCATTTTCTTTTGCATAAATTCACATCCAATTCTAATAACTGGCATTAAATAATACGCAGGTAATGTTTTTGTATAAGAATCGGAATTTTCTACATACCCAAAATAAGATATTTGATTAGTCTGAGATAATACAATAATATTTGAAAGACCAATGGCAATATATGGTCTGACATTTCCTTTTGAAAAAGTGTAATTTACAGTAATAGGCAACTGTAAAGTGAGTGCATTTAAGTTGACTTTTAAGTTTCTTGTGTCTTGAGGTATATTATGGCTTCCATCAAAATCATGATAATAATCATTACTTAATTGATATCCTTGTCCTTTGTACATTACTTTTCCTCCTCCTACTGCGGTGTAATTTGTTAATTTTTGAAGATCAAAGTCTATTACGAAACTTGTATTTTCTTTCCAATGTAGAACATTCTCTAGTTTGAATCTACATCCCAATAGTCCTTCAAGACTGTTGTCCGACAATATAGTCCCTCCAACTTGGAAACTTTGAAATAATGATATGCCTCCATGAAAGCCAAAGATGAGATGTATTGGATCAAATGTTCTTGTATAAACAATGCACTTTTCATTTGGACAAACCTTGTTGTGATATTTTTCCACAAGACCAATAAGAGACTTTGGCTCGAGGTTAGTTTCAAGAATTTCCTGAAGCATGTCTCCATCTTGCATAAAATAGTTTAATAATCCCACATATTCTTCTTTCGTTTCATTCGTGTCTGGTTTCTTCGTGTTTCTTAGTTCAAAGATTTTTGCATCTTTCTCTGCAACATAATAATCATCGTTAATATTTTTGTAATGATATAAATTAACCTTTCCTTGTACCATAAATTCCAAAAAAACAGTTTTTAATTTATCGGAATCAATATAATTAGAGTCAGATAATGTTATTGTTTTAGAAACAAAGTATCTTCCATCTGAAAATCTATATCCAACTAATTCTATAGGAGTATATGTTTGTATTTCAGCATCCTCTGCTTTTCTAAAATAACAAAGCGTTGACAACTCAATGCTTCTTCTATTGTCAATGAATCCATTGATTGTGTCTCCTTGATTTATTATAATATAACCTGGTTTCCAATCGTCTTGTGAGAAACAAATAAGACTTGTTTGGATTAATAGAGCAATAAACAAAATTCGTTTCATTCTATGAAATTTAGTATTTTATGCAAATATAGAGATTTGTATCGTAAATCAAATTATAATGAATTTCATATCTTTGTTTTTCAAATAACTAAAGCTTGAAGAAATCATTTCCTTACATAATCATTATTCTTTTATTCACGCTGCCAATGAATGCACAAAAGAGATTCACACTGGATGATGTCACTCCCGGTGGAAACGGCTATAAAAAACAGGTGCCGAAAAACTTAGACCAACTTCAATGGTGGGGTGATACACTTGTTTTTGTGCGTGATTCTGCTATTATCAGTTTAAAGCCGGCAACACAAAAAGAAACTTCGCTTTGTAGCATATCTCAATTAAACACCGCTTTGGAGCAAGAGCAGCTAAAGCCTCAAAAAGATTTCCCCAAATTCTTTTTCCCTTCTAAGAAAGCAGTTATTTGTTTTCAGATGCCTCAATTGTTAGTGTTTTACAATGTCAAAACAACAAGCATTGAGAATAAAATCAAACTGAAGAACGATTGGGTAAACATCGATTATTGTCCACAAAATGAGAACTTTGCTTTTACAAAAGGAAATGAGTTGTTGATTGTTTCCTCAAAAAAAGTACTGAAAGTTAATAATAAGGCGGAAAAGGATGTGGTTTACGGACAAGCTGTTCATCGTAATGAATTCGGCATTACCAAAGGTACTTTCTGGAGTCCGAACGGAAGTTATTTGGCTTTTTATCGTATGGATGAAAGCATGGTTTCCGACTATACACTGACCGACAATAGCCAGAATCCACCTAAAACAAAAACGATAAAATATCCTGCCGCCGGTGAAGCCAGTCATCAAGTTAAGATTGGTATATATTCTATAAAAACAGGAAAAACAAGCTATCTAAATACGGGAGCCCCGGTCGATCGATATTTCACCAATTTGTGTTGGACTCCGGACGAAAAAGAACTCTTGGTTGCTGAACTTAACCGCTTGCAAGATACTTGTACAGTAAAAGGCTACAATATCCAAACGGGTAATGCACAAACCCTTTTCACCGAAACGGCCAAGACTTATGTTGAACCCGAACATATCCCATTTTTCATTGACAACCTACAATTTATTTGGCAAAGCGAACGCAGTGGACACAATCATTTATATTTGTACAATACAGCCGACAATTCTTGCCGTACACTGACACAGGGAAATTGGGATGTGTTGGAAATTAATGGTTTCAATAAGAAATCGGGTACGCTTATTTACAGTTCTACCGAAGATTCTCCTTTGGAGAGAAATCTCTATACATTAAACATAGAAACAGGCAAACGAGAAAAGCTTTCTACTATCGGCGGACAGCACCAAGCAATTGTTTCTGAGACTGCCCGATTTGTAGCAGATAACTTTTCATCCATCCATATTCCTCGAAAAATTGATTTATTGCAAGTATCGGAAAAAAATATTGTGAACTTACTAACGGCACCTAATCCTTACGAGGATTTTGAACTGCCCGAAATGCAATTCGGAACAATCAAATCGGCTGATAAAACAACCGATTTACATTATAGATTAACCTTGCCGGTGGGGTTTGATGCAAATAAGAAATATCCCGTTATTGTGAATGTGTACGGAGGTCCCCATGTACAATTGGTTCAAAACAGTTGGCTCGGCGGATCCAAAGGCTGGGAATTGTACTTGGCACAACAAGGATATGTCTGTTTTTCCGTCGATGGACGAGGTTCTGCCAACCGAGGGCAAGCCTTCGAAGAAGCTCTTTTCCGAAACATCGGTAAAGCACCTTTGGAAGACCAACTGCAAGGAGTAGCTTTCTTGAAATCATTGCCGTATGTGGATAGCACCCGTATGGGCATTTATGGTTGGAGTTTTGGTGGATTTATGAGTACGCAATTAATGACCAAAACACCCGATGTCTTTAAAGTAGGCGTAGCTGGTGGTTCCGTCATTGACTGGCGACTATACGAAGTGATGTATGGTGAACGCTATATGCAAACTCCACAAATCAACCCCGAAGGATATGCCGAAAACGACCTAACCCCACTAGCCAAAAACCTAAAAGGCAAGTTCCTAATGATACATTGCGAACTCGACCCCGTTGTGCGCATCATCAATACAGAACGCTTCCTCGATGCAGCCAAAGCCGCTAATAAACAAGTAGAATTTATCCGCTACCAAAAGCACGAACACAATGTGCTGGGTAAAGACAGAGTCGGTTTGTTTGAGAAAATCACAGCGTTCTTTGTTGAAAATTTGTAAAAATACGTATCATTGATTCCTAGTTACTCTCCGTTGAAACTGACATTTTATTGAATAGACCCTTGCATTTCCTTCGATCCCCACAAACCTCAATTAGATCATCACAAAATGTAATTAGATCGCCACAAGAATCAATTAGATTACCACAAAATGTAATTAGATTACCTCAATAATCAATTAGAACCATCACAAGATGTAATAGATCACCTCAAGATTCAAATAGATTACTACAGGATTCAATTAGAACATCACAAAACTCAATTAGATCATCGCAAGATGTAATTAGATCGCCACAAGAATCGATTAGATTACCACAAAATGTAATTAGATTACCTCAATAATCAATTAGAACCACCACAAGATATAATAGA
>Ga0265338_10002649_pt1 | contig 26353 bp, 18 predicted proteins | sample 42126metaG_FD_193579 | JGI IMG/M metagenome (GOLD analysis project Ga0265338, IMG submission 193579) | Rhizosphere microbial communities from Carex aquatilis grown in University of Washington, Seatle, WA, United States - 4-21-26 metaG | ecosystem: Host-associated > Plants > Roots > Rhizosphere...
TAGAACCTCTGAAGTCATTGCAACGTGTTGCATCAGAGCCGCTCCCATTCCTGATCCTGACGTCGGTCAATACACCGCACGACCCTCGAGTCTCATCGAAAAAAAGGCGTCATGGAGGAGAACCGCGACCGGAAGCGCCATCTGATGGATTGGACACTTCCCGATCGCCGCGTGATGCCTTGGTTTTCGACGACTCCCCGCAAGCCCGTAATCTAGCCCACATTCGGTGACAAGCAACTTAGCTATTCGGAATCAAGGTCTGGTAATAACAAGAAACGGTTAGCGATCTGGCATGGTTCGTCGGAGTGTTCACTTGGCCGATCAGCATTCTGACCTTTAGGGCGCTATGAATTCGAATAATGCCGTCGCATCCAAGAGCCGCAGAGGAGGCTTCTAATGTACTATGTTGGCGTCAACATCGGCGCCCTGAGCGTCAAAGTGGCGGCCCTACGCGACGACAAGAAGATTGGAGCAGTCATGGCCCACCATGGCCGTCCCGTCGAAGTGTTTCGGGAGTTGCTTGCCGGAGCCGAGTTTTCCGACGCGGAGTATTTCGGGGTGTCCGGGCGTTTGGGTCATCTTTCTGAAGTGGCCGCGATCCAGCGGGCGGTCAGTGAGACGCCCGGCGAGTTTGAGGCAGTGGCTTCGTTGGGTGGCGAGTCCTTTCTGGCTTACATACTCGCAGACGGACGGATCATCAATGTCCTGTCGCACAATAAATGCGCTGCGGGAAGCGGGGAGTTTTTCGTCCAGCAGATAGGGCGGATGGGCCTGGGAATTGAGGAGGCGATCCGGCGTTCGTTCGAGGGGAAAGTCGTGCCGCTGGCCTCGCGTTGCTCGGTGCATTGCAAATCAGACATCACTCATAAGCTTAACCGCAACGAAGCGACGCCCGAGGATATCCTGCACACGCTCCACGACAGCATGGCGAACAAAGTGGCGGCGTTGTTGGAAAAGGGGCAACGGGAATTGCGGCGCGTGCTGTTGATCGGCGGAGTTTCCGGCAATGCCGCCATGGTCGCGGCGCTGCGCGAGAAGATGCCAGCCACGGAGTTCGTGACGCTGTCGGAGAGTCCTTGGTTTGAAGCTTGGGGAACGGCGCTGCTGACCCAGGATCGGCCAATATACCCATCTGCCCAATTTGCCCATGCCTCCAATCTCGGTCGCCTTCCGCCGCTTCATCTTTATAGCGGCCGGGTCCAAGTCATCGCCGCTCCACCCCGGCAGGCGCCTCCTGACGGACCGATGGTCCTGGGCGTGGATGCGGGCTCCACCACCACCAAAGTGGCCTTGCTGGACCCTGCGACGCGCGGCATCGTCGCTTCCCATTACGCGCGCACGAACGGTGATCCCGTGGCGGCGACGCGCCTTTGCTTGCATGCTTTGGTGAATCAGATTGGCAATCGCCGGGTCAGCCTCATCGGGACGACGGGTTCGGCCCGCGAACTGGTAGGGGCGTACCTCGGCACGGACCATGTGTATAACGAAATTTCGGCCCAGGCCTCCGGGGCCAACCATTTCGACGCCGAGGTGGACACGATTTTTGAAATTGGCGGCCAGGATTCCAAATACATTTATCTCCGCAACGGCGTGCCGATCGATTACGCGATGAACAACGCCTGCTCGGCGGGCACGGGTTCGTTTCTGGAAGAGAGCGCCCACGGCGATCTGGGCATTGATGTCTCCGAGATTGCGGACCTGGCCCTGGCGGCGCCTTCGCCGGTCCAGTTCAAAGCCACGTGCGCTGCGTTCATCAACTCCGATATTCGCATCGCCCAACAGGAAGGCCATTCGCGCGAGAACATTGTCGCGGGCTTGGTCTATGCCATCGCGGCCAACTACCTTAACCGCGTGAAAGGCTCGCGGTGTGTGGGCAGGAAAGTTTTTCTTCAAGGCGGGGTAGCCTTGAACCGCGCCGTCGGCCAAGCGTTCGCACACAGTGTCGGGCGCCAAGTTGTTATCCCGCCGAATCCGGAACTGCTGGGGGCGTTGGGCGTGGCGCTGCTCACGCTGGAGCGCGCGCACGGGGCGACGGACGGCCCGAGCGAGATGTTGGCTCTGGCGGCGCCGGAGATGACGCTCGTCAACCGCTTCACTTGCAAAGCTTGCAAGATGTACTGCAGCATCGACCGATTCGAGGTCGCGGGGCGAAAGTTCCCGTTTGGCGGCCGGTGCAGCCTCTACGAGAACGTGTGGAAACGGAAGTCGCGCTCTGCAACGGTCCCCGACCTGGTGGAGAAGCGGGCTGAGTTGCTCTTTGGCGAGGCAATGCCGCGATCGCGAGACCACCGCCAGCGCGTCGGCATTCCAAAGGCCCTCACCACACACACCCTTTACCCGCTTTATTCAACGTTCTTTTCCAGTCTGGGAATGGACGTGGTGTTATCCGAAATTGACCCGCAAGGTGACCTAAAATCAAACGCCGGCTTTTGCTTTCCCGTGCAAATCGCTCACGGCGCTGTCCTGGATCTCGCTCAGAAGGGAATGGACTTTGTCTTTCTTCCGCACGTTTCGCGTCTGCCTCATGCCAACCCGTGTAACGACTGTTTCATATGTCCGATCACGCAGGCATCCCCCTACTTCCTGGCCAAGGCGTTTCGGGGCGTCCACTTTCTTTCCCCGCTTCTGGATTTCTCAAATGGGTATGCGGCCTCTTCCGCTCTCCCGGAAGCGGCTGTCAAGGAACTTGGCGTTTCGCTTGCAGCGGCAAACCTGGCATGGGTCGCCGCGGTGGGGGCCCAGATCGGGGTCGATCAGGCGCTGTGTGAAATGGGCCGGCAGGCGATCAAGCAGGCGATTGCATTGGGCAAACCGGCGATTTTGCTCGCGGGCCATAGTTACAACGCGCTTACGCCGGAGGCGTCGCAATCTGTCGGAAAGAAGCTTTCCAGCATGGGGATCATGACCATCCCGGCCGACAGCCTTGCGCCGGTGGAAGGAGGCGCCACGGTGTGGCATTTTGCCAACCAGATCCTCAATGCGGTCGCCGTCGCCAAGGCGCATCCGAACCTGTTCTTGCTATGCGTCAGCAACTTTAGCTGCACGATTGACGCGTTCACTCAATCGTTGATGGCTTCGGAAATGGGCTCCAAGCCATACATGATCCTGGAAATTGACGCCCACACAGCCGACGCGGGCGTGCAAACCCGGCTGGAAGCATTCCTGGACATCGTCCGCAATTATCGTGTTGGACCGAGCGCCAGAGTTGAGTCATTCCGCCCTTGCCAGCTCGGACGCAACGGCCAGGTCAGCGCGTCGAACGGCGAGCAGGTGTCGATCACCGATCCGCGGGTGAAGATTTATTTTCCGAGTTTTTCCACGTACCACGCGCAAGCCATCGCAATGGCCTCGCGCTGGCTGGGGCTGCACGCGGGCGAGACCATTCCTCTTGACACATCTCAACTGGACCGGGGTCTTCGATACACCTCCGGCCGCGAGTGTCTGCCGTTGCCGATATGCATCGGGCAGTTGCTTCAAGTTCACGAGAAACGCGAGCGCGGCGAGATTGCCGGGTTTTTCATGCTGCGCGGCGGCGCGCCGTGCGTGGTGGATTGCTACATGGGCTATTTTAAACGCTTCATCGCGGAGCAGCGGCTGCCGGATCTTTTTCTGCTCAATCCGAGCGCAGAGAACGACTTCCTTGGATTCGACAAGGCTGCTCTGGTCCGGCGACTGACGCCGGCCATCCTGATGGCGGACACACTGGTGGAGATGGAACAGGTTCTGCGTGTGGCAGGCGAGAGCGGCTCGGTGAAACAACTCCAGACAGAGTGGGAGCGGATGGCTCAAGCCGGGTCGCTCGAAGAGTTTCAAGCCGCTCTGCCGAACTTTGTGGGCCGCTTGGCGGCGATGCCGCCCAAGCGTGATCCGGCGACCTGTCCGCGCGTGGTAGTGACGGGCGATTTTTTTACCCGCTTCAATCCGTTCTTCATGGATGGCGTTTGCGACCTGTATGCCGAGCGAGGCATCATTCTCAAACCCGTCGATCTGAGCGATCTTGTCCTCTATGGGTCGTATTACAGCGTGGCCGAAACGGCTGGCCGCTGGGGGATGAAGCCAGGCGGGATGGCCCTGGCCAAGGCTTGCTCCAGAGTTTTTCAACCGGATGGCAAACATTACCTTCAACAATGGCTGAATTTCCAAACCGAACGGCGGTCCGAGGAGCGCTACCGCCAACTCCTGCAACAGACCGGCCTGCTCGTCGCCGCGCCCAACGATGCCTCGTCGCTCTTCGAGCACGCCGCTGAACACGTGTCGCCGACGATTTTCGGGGAAATCACGCCGACGGTGGGAAAGGGCGTCGAAGCGGCGTCGGAAGGATACGACGGCGTCATTGTCATTGGCCCGTTTAATTGTCTTCCCTACCGAATTTCAGAGGCCATCCTCAAGCCGCACTGCATCCAGCACGGCATGCCGATCCTGACTTACGAGAGCGATGGCTACGCGGTGGCGCCGTCGTTCCTCAGACAGGTGGAAGTCCACATCCAACAAGTTATCCAGCACGCCGCCAAGAACGGCGCCCACTCCGGAAATCGAGGCATCGGGGACACGTCGAAGACATGGTGGGCGGCGCTTCGTAGTGAAGTTTAAACGCCCTGCAAGAGCGCTTTCTGAATGAAACTGGAACTGATCACTGCGGAAGGAGCGGCGACTTTGTGGATGCGCAAAGGCCGATTGATACGGTTTCCGCAATTGACCATGCCGCTCTTGGCGGCCCTCACGCCGGCGGACGTTGAAATCCATCACACGGATGAAATCGTCAGTCCCGTCAAGTTCTCAAGGGCGCCCGACCTTGTTGGCATTACCACGACGACGTGTTCGGCGCCTCATGCATACGAAGTAGCCGATGAGTTTCGCGCGCGCGGAGTAAAGGTCGTGCTGGGCGGCCCGCATCCCACGCTGCTGCCGCAGGAAGCCGGCCAGCATGCGGACAGCGTTTTGATCGGCGAAGCCGAAGGCGTATGGCCCGCGCTCCTGCGGGATTTTCAACAAGGCCGCCTCCAACGTTTCTATCAGGCCGAGTCCGCACCGTCTTTGGCAGGGCTGCCCTGGGCGCGACGGGAACTTATCGAACGCCGGGCTTACGGGCGCGGAGTTCTCATCGCCACGCGGAGTTGCCCGCACGCCTGTGGTTACTGCATGTTGCCTCACTTCTATCATCACCAACATCGCTGCCGCCCCAGCGCAGAGGTGATTGCCGAAGCCGCCGCGATTCCGGAGAAATCGCTCATATTCTGGGACGACAACATCATCGGAAACCTGGATTACGCCCGCGAACTCTTTCGCGGGCTCATTCCTTTGGGCAAGCGATGGACCAGCCAGGCCACACTCAACATTGTCGACCACGATGATCTGATTCATCTCGCCGCCGCCAGCGGCTGCAAGGCGCTCTTCATCGGTTTGGAGTCCATCTCAGCCGCCAGCCTTCGGGAAACCGGCAAAGGCTTCAACAAACCCCGGCAATACTTGAGCGGCATCAGAAAACTCCACGACGCGGGCATCGCCGTGCAGGCCGGTTTAGTCTTTGGCTTTGACCACGATAACGTCAGCGTATTTGAACGCACGCTTGCGTTTCTTGAACAGGCGGGAGTGGATGTAGCGTCCATTGGAAGTCTCACTCCGTTTCCCGGAACGCCAGTTTTTCGCAAGCTGGAAGCCGAAGAACGAATTCTCACCCGCGACTGGTCAAAATACAACGCACGGACGGATGTTGTTTTTCGACCGCGGCTAATGACGCCCGATCAACTCCAGGGCGGAGTTGAATGGGTGACGAAACAATTCTACTCATTGAATTCAATCTCCCGGCGGCTCTTGATGCAGTCCCGAACGGGTCTGTGGTGGAACATCCCCAGAAACCTGGGCTACAAAATCGCGTTCGACAAACTGGGAAGGCTGGGGGCCAATCCCGCCGCTCCACGCGCTCTTTCCTTCACCCAGCCGAGCTTAACGGGCTGTTAGGCCAGCAACTCTTGAATTTCCTCCCAGCTTAGCGAGGCGGCGAATTCTTCTTCGCCGCCAAGAGTGGCTTTAATGATGTCGCGCTTGCGATTTTGGAGGGCGAGGATTTTTTCTTCCACAGTGTCGCGTGTGATGAGTTTGTAGCTGGTGACGACTTTGGTCTGGCCGATGCGATGGGCGCGGTCGGTGGCCTGATCTTCGACGGCTGGGTTCCACCAAGGATCAAAGTGGATGACGGTGTCGGCGCCGGTAAGATTGAGGCCGACGCCGCCGGCTTTGAGGCTGATAAGGAAGACGGGAATGGCGCCATTGGTTTGAAATTCCTCGACGACTGCGGCGCGGTCGGTGGTAGAGCCGTCGAGATAGCAGAATTCAATTTCTTCCTGGGTGAGGCGCTCCTTGATAAGCGTAAGCATGGTGACGAATTGACTAAAGACAAGGAGGCGATGGCCGCCATCGATCGCTTCTTCCAAAAGTTCCCCGAATAGCTCCAATTTACTGGAAGCATTGGCGGGATTGACGCCGTCCAATTTCAAGAGGCGCAAATCGCAGCAGATCTGGCGCAGGCGCAGGAGAGCGTTGAGGGCGACCATGCGGCTTTTGCCGGCGCCCTGGCCCTGGACGGATTCCATGACTTCCTTTCGGCTGGCCTCCATGACCTGGCGATAAACGTCGCGCTGCTCGGCGGTCAACTCGCAGAACGAAATCTGCTCAAGGCGCGCGGGCAAATCGGGGGCGACGTCTTTTTTGAGGCGGCGCATCATAAAGGGACGGAGGCGGCGCGCGAGGCGTTGCTGGGCGGCGGAGTCGCGTTCCCGGGTGATGGGCAGTTCGTAGCGTTCGCGAAAATCGGTCGCGCCGCCGAGATAACCGGGCATGAGAAAGTCAAAGATGGACCAAAGATCGAGCACGGAGTTTTCCATGGGCGTGCCGGTCAGGACCAGGCGATGCTCGGCCTTGACGGCTTTGACGGCTTGGGCGTTTTGGGTTTGGCGATTCTTGATGTGCTGCGCTTCGTCGAGGACGACGGTGTCGAAGTCCAGAGCGCCGTACGCGTCGGCGTCACGGCGGAGGAGGGCGTAGCTGGTGATGACGACGTCATGAACGAGAATGTCGGCAAAGCGCTCGTGACGGTCGGGTCCGTGGAGAGGGAGGATTTTAAGCTCGGGTGTGAATTTATTTGACTCGGCCACCCAGTTGAACACAAGGCTGGTGGGGCAGACAATGAGATGAGGGCGGGCGCCGGGCTCGCGGCGGCGGGAGCGCAGATAGGCAAGGGTTTGGAGGGTCTTGCCCAGTCCCATTTCATCGGCGAGAATGCCGCCGAAGCCGTTTTCGCGCAGGAAAGCCAGCCAGGCGACACCTTGTTTCTGATAGGGGCGCAGGACGTTTTCCAGGTTTCCAAGGGGGGGACATTGCAGCGCCGTTTCGCCGGTTTGGCGGGCGGCGCGCTCACGCCACGCGGCGGGAGCCTGGACATTCCATCCGGGGCGCTCACGCAAAGTGGCTTCCAGAAAACCGGCCTGGGTGTTGCTGATGCGATAGCCGGCGGCGTGTTGTTGCGGAGCGCAGTCAAGCAACACTTCCTGCAAATCCTCGACCGCGCCGGTGTCAATCACAGCCATTTTCCCGTTCTTTAGGCGCGTGTGGCTTTGGCCGGAGAGGAGCAGGCGCTGAATCTCGGCGGGCGAAAACGTCTCTCCGCCGGTGGAGGCGTATTCCACGCCGAAATCAAACCATTGCACGCCGGAGGAGATGCGGAATTGCGGCTCGATGCGCTCGATGTTTTGGGAGGCGCTGCGCTCAAGGCGCTCCTCGAGAGTGACGCTCCAATCGCGCTGCAATTTGGGAAATTCGCGCGCGAAGAAATTCAGAACGGCGTTTTGGCCGGCGAGTTGGAGGCGACCGTCGGCGGCGGAAAAACCACAACGCTGTAAACGGGCGAGCGCGGCGCGCTCGGCGGCGAGATCGCGGGCGGAATAACGCGTGGGGCTTTGGGGATCGGGGAGCCAGACGCTTTCGCCGGGATTTGTCAAGCCAACGGTCATAATGCGGGGGCCGTAGGCGCATTGAAGGAGGGCGCTGAGTTGCGTCAGGCCGCCTTTTAGCTCCAGAAGAAAGCGCGGGGCCTGCGGTTCGAGCGTGAAATCCTGGAGCTTAAAATTGGCTTCCATGCCTTCGGCGGCTTGCAACTGCGGCCAATACTGGTTCAGGAATTGAGGGACTTGCGCGCGCGGAATTCGGACGGGGCCGCCAAAAACATCGCCCACGCCGGCGGGACGCGCGAGAGGTTGCAGCGTATGATTCTGCCAGACCCAATTGCCCACGCGCGCGAGCGCAAGGTTGCGGTTTTTAAGTTCGATGACGATTTCGCCGTTGGGCTGAAGCGCGGCGCGCAAGGGCAGAGGGAAGGGCGTTTTGGTCACGGCCACGGCGATTGATTTGCCGAGAGTGATATGGGGGTGCCCCGCCAGGAGAGGGAGAAGCGCGGCGAAAGCATCGGAATCCATAGGAAGGACGGCGGGGGTTTCTCCGAGGGCGATGGATTCAAGGCGATCGAGCAGGAGCGAGTCGGCGGCGGAGAAGGCGAAAGAACGGCCTTTGGGGAGCGCGTTGAGGGGCGTGCGTCCGCCGCTCCATTTGGCTTCGAGCACGAGCATGACTTTGCCGCGCGCGATGGCCTGGTCGAAATTCGGCGGCAGAATGATAAACAGCTCGGCGGGTTCGCCGGTGGCGGCGCGGAGGAGGGCTGAGGGTTTTCTGGCTGGCGCGACAGGGGGAATCGACGCGACGGATCGGGCGGGAGAAGCGCCGCCGTTTTGGCCGTTCAACCAGTGTAGCCCGACGGCGACGACATGCGCGCAGATTTTGCCCCATTCGCGGGCGTCGCGGCAGGTGCAGAGGTTTTCCATGTCCGTGGCGCTCTTGACGACGAGCGACGCCCGGAAGGAGATTTCGCCGGCTTGCACAACGCCGCGAAGCAGGGGCGGTTCCCATCGGGAACTGATTACCTGGCCTTGCTGCAGATAGGCGCGGGCCGTTTTCATGACGTCCCAACCGGCCGCCTCTCTTAGCAGTGTTTCTGTCAACTCAACGGCCATGCAAGAGGAATTCGAGCTGGCGCAGATCTTTGGGCAACGCGGCCTTCCAACTCATGCGCTGGCCGGGGCGTTCCGGATGTTCCAGAGTCAGGACTTCGGCATGCAAAGCCTGGCGATCAAACGGGATGAGACGTTCGGGCGCGGGCTTCTCGCGATACCTGGGATTATAGGCGCCGTCGCCGATCAAGGGCAGACCGCTGTGCGCGGCTTGGGCGCGGATTTGGTGTTTGCGGCCCGTTTCAAGGCGCAGCCGTAATTTGGTGACGAAGCCGGCGCGGTGCGGATATTCGGCGATGACCTCGTAATGGGTGATCGCTTCCTGCGCGGTGTCCTCCGCAGCGGCGGCTTTGGCGGGGGTGATAACCAGTTGGCGCAATTGGTCGGCGCTTAATTCGAGCCAGTGGCGCCAGGTGCCTTTCGGCGTGGGCGGGCGGCCTTCGACATAAGCGATGTATTCGCGCTTCATCGTATGCGCTTTGAGCTGCTCGATGAGATGGCCGCGCGCGGTGGAATTGAGGGCGATGCAAAAGACGCCGCTGGTGTATTGGTCGAGGCGATGGACAGGGAGCGGTTGCAGCTTGCGATAGGCGGGGGGCAAGGACCGGCCGGCGGCGCCGCGCTCGCAGGCTTTGAGTTTTCCGTGGAGGAAATCGGCGAGAATGCTCAAAGCGGAAAGGCCGCAATTGTCCGCCGGAACCGAAATGAGCCCGGGCCCTTTATTGACAATGGCGAAGGCGGAATCCAGATAGAGCAGGCCGACGCGCGGATGAATTCGCCAGCCGGCACCGAGATCCAGCGCGGTGGCGTGGCGGTCGAGCAGTTGGAGGGTGTCACCAGGATCGCGCAGGGCATGGTGCGGCCTGCGAATAATCTCGCCATTGACGCTGACGCGCCCGGCGGCGATCCATTGTTTGGCGCGAGTCTTGGGCGTGCCGGGATGCCGTAGCAGCAACCAGCGCAGCAGCGGCTGAATCTCATTTTCGACCGGCCCATGACTCATCAGGAAAGGATGGACTGGATTGGGCGAAGGTCAAACGGATCGTAAGAGGCATTGCGGCGCGCTTGTCCTGGCAGGTGGAAAACGCACTCGCGAGATGTGGTGAGCGCGGGCGGTTCGGCGCGGCCCTTTGGTCAGCATTGCAACGAGGCTTGCAGCGGTGAGATCATTGCGTGATGGCGCCGATGCGATTTGTCCAGGAAGCTCCAAATACCGTCGGCTTCCCAATCCTCCGCCGTTTCAAACAACACTCCCCTTGCCTTTTCAAATCGTATGCTTCCAACCGTGAAGGTCCAGGCGTTCCCATGCCTTGGATGCTCCAGGTAACGCACGACGTCCGTGGCGACAAACGACGCCCCCGCCTTGAATAGTTTTCTTTCGGACTGGCTCTTGCCTTCGCCGGTGAGCCACCGATCTTCCGTCGGAAATAGCTCCACGCTCGTCCAGACGCGCGTATGCTCCCCAAAGTCCAGGATCCTTGGAACCTGCGCCGACTTTATGGGCTTAATCCACATCGCTAATATGAGAGCGGTTCAACATTACCCCTATTTCACTCCCAAGGCGACGACATTCAAGGGCCGGCGTCGATGACATTGGCGCCGCCGGAGAGCTTTTGTTCCCTGGCATGCCACGTAAACACGCCGGTGATGCCTGGCGGCAACGCCACATTCCCTCGGCAGCCGCCGTTCGCAAACACAAGGTCTAGCGCGATGAAGCCGTCCGGATGCGGCGTGCGGCTGACGATTCTGGGCAAGTCGCCGGGTTGAGGCGCGATGCGCACTGTTCGAAAACCCGGCGACGCGGGGCGAATCCCGGCGACGCTCGCATGAAGATGAAACAGGGGATGGCTTCCCCAACCATGGCAGTCGGAACGCGTGTTGCCCGGCATCTCCACGGGCGTCTTGAGCCCTTGCTTGACGAGGTCCTTCCAAAAGCCCATTCGTTGGACGATGAGGTCGCCGCGGCCGAATTTCTGAAATGTCTCAAGGAGATAAAAGCTGAAGTAGATCGTCGTGCGCTTGAGGTCTGGCGCTGTCAATAAGTTTGTAAAGCAGCGCGCGGCCTGGGCGCCGGTCAAGGTGTCCGAAAGCAGGGATAAGCATTGGCAGTGTTCGCTGAACTCGGTGTGCGCCAGGTTGTCGGCCATGAGCCCGCGGGATTCGTCCCAGAATTTGGCGTGGACGGAGGCGGCCGTGCGATCCGCCTGCTCGCGCAGGCGCCGAGCCAGCAACGGCTCACGCAGGGAGTCTTCCGTTTGGGCGGACTGCCGCAACGCATAAACGTACAGCAGGTTATTCAGGGCCGACACCCCGTGGGCGCCGTCCGGGGCGTCGCCAGTGTTCCATTGCGGGACCCAATCCATAAATGGCCAGCCGGGCAAATCGTCCAGGAGGCCGTCGCCATTGAGATAGGGCTGAAACTCCTCGAGCATGGAGCGCAAGCCGACGGCGCGCGCTTTGACGAAGGCTGGGTCGTTGTGCCACCAGGCAAAATCATGAAGCATGAGCGCCCAGATCAGCGAGAAGGTGGGAGAATTCTGTGGCAGAAAAGCCGGGTAACGCTCGTTGACAAAGCCCCAATTGCGCCGCGAGAAATCCAGCAGTTCGATGGAGCGTTTGATCAGGCGGTCATCGCGTGTCATGACGCCGGTGGTGAGCAACTCCAGGCGGGAGTCTCCGTCATACATGAGCTGTTCGTAAAACGGGCAGTCCATATAGGTTTCATGAGCGCACATTTGGATGCCGCGCGTCGCCAGGGCGATGACGCCTTGAAGCGCCGGATCGCCAGCATCAAAGGAGCCCTCGTTTTCATAGGGGTAGCGGCTTTCATCCAACGCCAGGCGGTGCAGTGTCAAAGGGTCGGACGCGGTTTTGATGGAGAGAAGGCACCATCGGCCCGCGCGCCACCACAGCGTCGTGAATTCCTTGTGCGCGCCGCCAGTAACCTGGAACGTGTCGGTCATACCCCGGAAGTTTTTCCCGATAAATTCGTCGCGCTGACCTTTGGCATCTGAGTCCGGGAGATAAAGCGACTCCGCCCAACTCCATCCCAGAGCTGAACCAGCGCCGCCGCTCACCTCGCACAATGGATAAGCGGTGAAGTAGTCTCCCAAGTCCCAGAGTAGAAACTCTTCCGTATGGGGCGGAACGACCACTTCCTCACCGGACGACAGCAGTCTCTGCCATTTGCCCAAGTCCGGATCTTGGGTCTGCTCCACGGTGACGACGTCCTTTCTTCCCAAAACTCCTTTACCCAGCGCGACAACCCGACCCGCATTTGTTTCGCGGTCTAATTGGTCCGGCAGTCGCGTCGGGAATAATTTCCAGCCCGGCGCGGTTTCGCCGAAGTCGTTGCCATGCACTGGGCCGCGCACGACCTCGGCTTTGACATAGTTGCCCTCCTGCCAAAGCGGGCCGGAGCCGCGGGCGGTCAATTGCGCGCCGACAAAGAAGACACCTGGCGCAAAGGCGCAGCCGTCAAGCCGGGCCACCTCCCAATCCGCTGTTCCCGTCGTCAACTCGCGGTCATAGTCGCCTTCCGCCTTGAGAATAAAGCCGCCGCGCCAGGAGAGTTGCGCGACGGGAGCGTAAGGCCCAATGCTCCACGCCACCGCTTCGAGCCGATGCGGCCCAGGCGGCAAGTCGACTTCATAGGTTGCGTAACACCAATGCTCGACATCCGAGCGGTCCGGCCCGCGCGCAATGCGGTTGCCATCCAGAAAAAGTTCAAACCGTTCGTCCCCGCTGACGTGGATGCGCAAGGGCTCCGTCGTGGCTTCGAAAGATCTGCTGAACCGCAGCACGACCGGCTCCTTCCAGCCGCCGGCGAAAACCTCGCGATGGGCGAAGGCAGCCGGATCGCCAAAGTCCGGATGCCAAATCCATGCGGCGCTGTCGATGGGTTGGAGAGCGGCAATGCCCGTGCTTCCCAGATGCAGGCGCGCCGGCAGCAAGATCTTGTGGATGACGGGAGGCTGGCTCCCGGTTGCGGCAGCAGAGCAGGCTAACGCGACAAAGAAGGCGGTGCGGGCTATCATGGATGTCTTCGATATGAGGCTTTGCGCCAACGGTCGAGCAAAACTTTCAAAGACGGAACGCGAACAGACCCGCGCTATGAGATCAGTTTAGTCGACTGGCCACGATCATCTCAGGATTTAAAACAGGCAGACATACATTAGTTGCGACTGGCGCAGTCGGTGGAGCAGGCGTCCGGTCAACCACGGCCCACAGCGACGCAATTTAATTCTTACATTTTGAATCCGTTTCGGTTCCTCTTACGCTGTCATTGATCTACGGCGATCTGAGACGGTAGAAGCGGCTCGAGAAATTGGTCCATTGGGAATCGCTGAAATAGGACGTGCCGCCGGTCAGAGTATTGGTGGCCACCGGAATCCAATTCGGATTGGACAGGTTCGCGCAGGCTTCCACCACGACGGGGACGTTGGTGGCCCAGGAGATGGTGAAGCCGAAGGGCCCGGACTGCAGGCCAAAGCCAGGGCCGTGGTTCAGAATCAGCGGCTGTGGCAGGAGCCATGGCGCGATGAACACGTAGGCATTAGCAGAGAAATCATCCCAGCCGGTCGTGCCGGGCAAATAATAAACCGTCACCGGATCATAGCCAAAGACGGACCAATCAGCGGTGGGCGCATTGCCAGTAAAGAAGACATCGATTAGTTCATCGCAGCCTGCGAACGCGTGCTCCCCGATGCTGGCGACGCTGTCGGGAATGATGATACTGGCCAAGTTCGTGCAGTCCTCGAAGGCGGCGCTGCCAATACTCGTCATACTCTCGGGAATCGTCACGCTGCTTAGCGCTGTGCCGCTAAACGCGCGGCTTCCAATCCCGGTGACGGGCAGGCCATTGATAAGCGAAGGAATCACCACCGCCTGGTTGGTTCCCTGGTATCCAATGACAAAAGTGAATTTAACCTGATCACTCATATAACTCCAACCTTCGCCCGTGGCGCCAAATTGCGGCGGTCGGGCTAACATCACGGTGGGCAGACCGGCAAAGGTGTTGCTCCAGCCGGTGGTGTTGGCCAAGAAATAAACGGTCGCGCTTTCGGGAGAAGCAAAAGGTCCCTCTTGAGTATGATGGATGACCTCAAACGCGAGTGGACCCACAGAGGGAGCGTTAGAGGCGAAGAAGAGGCCGGCCAATTGAAAGCAATTTGCGAATGCCAAATCTCCGATATTGGTGAGGCCGTTGCCCATCGTGACGGTCACTAGACTGGCGCAGCCTGAGAACGCGCGCTATCTTCCACGTTGGCGACGCTATCGGCAATCGTGACGTTTATCAGGTTGGCGCAGTCCGCGAACGCCTCACTTCCGACGTTCAGAACGCCAGGGGGGATGACATAACTCGTGGACGCATGGCCGTTGGGATACTGAAGGAGGGTTGTGCGCTCTTTGTCAAATAGAACTCCATCGAGGTCGGAGTAAAACAGGTTGGCGCCGTCCACCTTGATCGCGCTTAAACTGAAGCAATCGTTGAAGGCAGAATCTCCAATATTGGTGACACTATCGGGAATCGCGACGGTCGTCAAGCCGCAGCCCTCGAACGCTCCGTTTCCAAGACTGGCGAGGCCGTGCGGAATTGTCACGCTGGTCAAGCTCAGGCAGTATGCGAACGCACTATCTCCAAAGTGGGTGACGCTGTCGGGAATCACCACGCTCGTCAAGCCGCAATCTTCGAACGCACCAGCCCCAATGTTGGTGACGCTGTCGGGAATCGTGATGTTCACCAGGGTGGCGCAGGCCGCGAAGGCATTGTTTCCGATAGTGGTCACGCCATTGGGAACCGCATAAGTGGCCGACACGTTGCCGCACGGATACTGGAGGAGCGTAGTCTGGCCTTTGTTGAAAAGGACCCCATTCTCACTGGCGTAAGACAAGTTGGCGCCGCCCACATTGATCGCGCTCAAGCTAAAGCATTGGTTGAACGCTGAATCGCTGAATCTCCAATGTTGGTGACGCTCTCGGGGAGCGTGACGTTCGTCAAGCCGCAGTACTCGAATGCCCTCTCGCCAATGCCAGTGACGCCATTCGAGATTGCCACGCTGGTCAGGCTCGAGCATCCTGCGAACGCCTCAGATCCGATGGTCGTGACATTGCCGGGAATCGCGACTTTCTTCAGGGGACAGTCTTCGAACGCCCCATCGTCGATACGGGTGACACTATTCGGAATCGTCACGCTGGTTAAGGCCGTCTCGGTGAATGTCCACTCTTCAATACTGGAGATGCTGTTGGGAATCGTGACGGTCTTCAGGCTGTAGCAAGCGTAAAACGCAAATATTTCGAGATTCGTGACGCTATCGGGAATTACCGCACCCCTCAAACTGGTGCAGTACCAGAAGGCATAACTTCCGATGCTCGTAACACTGTGGGGGATCGTCACGCTGAGCAGGCCATCGCAATAGGCGAATGCTTCATCCCCAATGCTGGTTACACTGCTGGGAATAGTTAGATTGATCAGCGCCGTGCCGGAGAACACGTTGTTTCCAATCTTGGTAATACTGTTGGGGATCGTCACGCGGGCGAGGTCGCCGCAATCCTCGAAAGCAGCATGTCCGATATTGGTGACGCTATTGGGAATCATCACGCCGGTAAGGCGGTGTAAATAAATAACATTTACAAGTAGTGATGGCTGTGTTTGGTTATTACACATGGTATCTCTGCGAGACGTACAGCAAAAGTTACGCACTGTCTGGCCGCACCTTAACGAACGCTCGCGGCGAATGCTGGCCGCCGCCGAAGCGGCGCAGATTGGCTATGGCGGGGTGTCGGTCGTCAGCCGGGCGTGCGGTCTCTCCCGAGTCACCATTATGAAAGGCGTTCAGGAGTTGAGAGGCCCCGCTTTGCCGCCCGACCGCATTCGCCGGAGCGGGTGCGGGCGTCGCGCGGTGGTCGTGCGAGACCCTCAGATGCCCGGTCTCTTGGAGTCACTGGTGGAGCCTTTGTCACGGGGCGATCCGGAGTCGCCGTTGCGATGGACCTGCAAAAGCACCCGCACCTTGGCCGACGAACTGACGGACCGCCAACACCAGGTCAGCCATCAAAAAGTGGCGCAACTGTTGCGCGGCATGAACTACAGCCTTCAGAGTAATCGCAAGACCGAGGAGGGAGACGATCATCCGGATCGAGATGCGCAATTCCGCCACATCAACCGGCAGGTGCAGACCGCGTTGCGGCGGGGCCAGCCCGTCATTTCCGTGGACACCAAGAAGAAGGAACTCGTCGGCAATTTCCGCAATGCAGGCCAGCAATGGCGGGCCAAAGGCTCACCGGAACGAGTGGAGGGGCACGACTTCCCCGATCCATCGCTGCCCCGCGCCTATCCTTACGGCATTTACGACCTCAAAGAGAACACCGGGTTTGTCAATGTGGGAACCGATCACGACACCGCCAGCTTTGCCGTGGCTTCCATTGGCGGTTGGTGGCGTCAGGAAGGACGGCGATTATACCCCGGGAGCACACGCCTGCTCATTACCGCCGACGGAGGAGGCAGCAACGGCTATCGCGTCCGTCTTTGGAAATGGGAACTCCAACGCCTGGCCGACCAGACCAGTTTGGAAATTGCCGTCTGCCACTTCCCCCCCGGAACCAGCAAATGGAACAAAGTCGAACACCGCCTCTTCTCCTTCATCTCCTCCAACTGGCGCGGAGAACCGTTGCGCGACTATGAAACGGTCGTCGGGTTGATCGCCTGCACCACGACCGTCAAGCGGCTGAGAGTAACTTGCCGCCTGGACCGCCGCAAATATACGCTCGGCAGAAAAATTACGCCCGAACAAATGGCCAGCGTCAATTTGCAGCCCGACCAATTTCATGGAGAGTGGAACTATGTTATCAGGCCAACTAAAGACAAGTTGTAAATGTTATTTATTTACACCGCCTAAGGTTGTAATTGTACTGGAATGCCTCGTCTCCAATGCTCGTAACGGGCAACCCGTTGATGGCGCTCGGAATAGTCACGTTGCCGCCGGGGCCGGTATACCCGGTAATGGTGACAGCTCCATTTTGGGTCATGTAAGTGAATTGCGCTTGCGCCGCGATAGGCAGCGCAAGGAGCAGGAGGGCGCCGGCCATTGCGGCCAGGCCATTCCGTCGTAGATGGTATCGTGTTTTCATTATGCGTTCTTTTCCATTTCGAACTGATATTGGCTACGTTCGTCTTGAGTTGCTTTCATTTCTTACCGGCGGTTTAACGAGGCGCTTCGGTGGCGTGCTCCAGAAGCGCCGCGTTCTCCATTTCAGCTTGCACGCCTGCTTAGTGCGCGCGCAGGCGGAAGAATTGAGTGTTGGTTCCGATGGGCGCCATCGCCTGATAGGAGTTTTCCGTAGCTTGGATGGGAAGGTTCGCCGGCTGCCAATTAGGCGGGTTCAGCGTGGGGGTGGCTTCCACGGTGTAATTTCAAGGCGTTTTGCGGCCAGGAGAGTGAAAGGTTGCCGGAAGACCGGCCGACCACAAAGGACGGCGGTGGCGAAGTAACATTGATCGTCCACGTCCCCGCTTGCAGTCCCGAGGAGCCCTGAACTGCCGTGTAAACAGTATGTGTGCCGACGGAAAGCGGCGGAATGACGACTATGATGGCGTCGTTGACAGCGTTGGTAATCGTGTAGGGTATCCCGTTTAAGTTCCTGTAACAATGGAGTCCGTAGTAATAACTGAAGTTGAGCAAGGCCGGCTCTACTAAGTCAAAAACCGCTTGAACACGGTATGGCGTGGTCATTACATTGTTTAGCCCGGCGACCGCGACTCCATCGACGATGCAAGACAATCCCGCATCGGTGTTCAGTGCTGAAGCGGCCATGGCGAGCAATTGGTTCGTCGTGTAATTGTCATTGTGCGGGCAATCCGAGTTGTCCCACTCGGCGACAGCCACGCAAGCGACGAGCGCCGTTCCAGCCGGCATACTCGTGGTGCGGTCCAGCGTGCCGTAGTTAAAGGTGGCGAGGTACCAGGCCGGTCCGCTCTGGCCCGTGCCGAGGGGAGCCTGCGGATAGGGAGAGATTCTGATAGTGGGGTTGTTGCTAACGGTCAACCCGAACCACCACTGCGCAAAACCGGCGTCCCATTGAGAATAGGTTTTGCCATAAATCACCGAATCTGGCGGATAAACCCCGTTGGTGGGCGTCACCATGATATTATAGGTGATGTCCAATTGGAAGCCGGGGACGCCGCCGGTAAAATGAATCGTGTGATCCCCCGGGGGCAACGGTTGGAGCAGCATGTAATACCCGTCGGCCACGCTTGGACTGGTGGTCCCGGCGGGGAAATTGGCCGGGTCGCCGAACACATTGTTGGTGGACAGGGGGCCCCAGCTGAAGAGGTCGGAGGCAGCGCGATAAGCGGACAGGTTCGGGACAGCGTGTCCGTCAATGACGCAGCTCAGTGTGTCCACCGAATCAATCGTTTCTTGCGCGGCGGCGAGCAGTTGCGCTTGGTTTGTGCCGTTGCCCTCGGCGGTGGAGGCCTCGGTGTCAATCAAAGGGAAAAAGAGGGCCTTGCCTTGGGGAATGGAAACATTGCGCGTGGCCGCGCCAAGGATCGTTCCGTTGGTTGACGCGGTAGTGGTGAAGGTTCCGCCCAGGAACCAGACATCACCGGTTTGGCCGGCGCTGACGCTGGCGGTGTCAAACAAGGGATGATTGTCGGCGGGCAGCGAGTAGAGCCATTTCCAATGTTCGGCTGACCATTGGGCGTAGGTCTTACCGTCATAGGCATCGTCGGGGTTCACGATCGGGAGGGGGGAAGCCGCCGGGGCGAGAAAATGGGAAAGGACGTAATCAGCGAGGTTGGCGCCCTGCGTCTCGCCGACATTGCAGGAATTGCGGAAATGGATGCCGGCCCAAATGCGGGCTTCTTTGACCTGGGCGGTGGCGTCGGAGAATTTGTTGAACGTCCAGGTGAAACTGGGATACCCCGGAGCGGCCAATGTGAAGGTGTGATTGTCCCCCAGGAGCGCAGCGAGCGTATGCATGATCGCGCCAGTCAGGGTGGCGTGGGCCGACACATATTCCTGAAAACGCGGCGGAACAAATAGAGAGTTCCACGTAGGATCGGGCGTCAGCGCGGGATTGCTGTTGGTGTCGCCCAGCCGGATGGCATGATAGGGCCGCCAGAGATTATAGGTGTACTTGGAATCAAACGCGGCCACAACGGCATCAGCGGCCGCGATATTGACAAGCGCGAAAAGGCGGGCGTTGTCCACGAGAGAATTGGTCGCGGGCGCGACGGCGCGAACGATCCGATTTTCGTCCACCGTTCCCACCGCCTGCCAGAGCAAGGCCAATTGCGTTTGATCAGAGGTGCGCGTGCCGCTATCCACCCGGCCAATGAGTTGCACCTCGTTGACGTCCGCGGCGTATTGGGCGCTGGTCAATGCCGGCGGCGGGCCGGGTCGGAATTGCGCGTGGTTGGTCATGGCGAAGGGAACGAGCGTGGCCAATTGGGGAAAGACGGCCGACAACGTTCCGTCGCCGCTGGCGCCGCTGGGAGGCGAGCGCCAGACACCGGCCGCGCCGCCGCCGAAATAAGGCGGGGGAGTGGTGTTGAAACCATCATTGGCGCGGAAGGCCAGGACCAGGTTGGCGACGTGTCGCCCCCACGTCAGGCCGCTGGCAATCGCGGGCGAATTCGTATCGGCTCCTAAGTTCTGGAGTGAATTGGAATACATCAGATCCAGATTGGTTTTTTGTGTGGGATAGAGACTCACCATGGTGGTATAGGCGGCGGCAATGCCGGCCGCGTCGGGGCGGGCGATGGTTGGGGCGGCTTCAGTGACGAAGTAGGGTTGGTAGGCTCCGACGATCCCGTTAATGGCGTCATACATCGCGGTATGAACGATAGCGCAGTAGCGCGCCTGCGGAGGAACGGCCTGGGCCGTGGCGACAATCACTTGATCGAGGTTGGAGCTCCATTCGGTGACAACGTCAGCGCGAAGGAGCGAGCATAGGCTCATGGCCGCGAGGGCGAGAATGCGAAGGTGTAAAGCAGAATATTTCATGCGCGTCTCTTTTTCTCGTGTGGTTGAGTTGATCAGTTATGGCGCCGATCCCGGACGCACACGGATTCCGGCCGGGACCAACCCTCTCGTCACAGACAAGAGAAAATCCGCAGGGAGGCAGGGCGCGCGGCGGAGTTTACTTTTCGCTTGGCGCGGCGTTGCATCGTGTTGACGGATTTAGTTTCCAGACACAATGCGTAATCGAAGGTCGTAAACCGCCAGCCGTTTATTCGTCCCGCGGCGCGGTATAGATTTTGCAGGTCGCCTGAAAGTCGGACATGGTCGCGACCAATCGATCGCCGGCGGAATTAAAGCGCAATTGGTCGATCGGTTGGTCAGTTAGGGGCCTAAAGGCCAGGATGAATCGTTTGGAGGCGAGGTCCCAAAATGTCACCGAGTCGTTGCTGGCGAGCGCCAAACGGCGACCATCTGGAGTGAATTCCGCACGTTCAAAGGACGTGAAATCTCCGCCCCCCACCATACCGACCAGGCGGCCTGATTTCACGTTGTAAAGAACCGCGCGATCCGAGTACCCACACGCCAGCAAGAGCCGGCCATCGGGAGAAAACGCCAAACCGTGGGTTGTCCAGCCCGCCCAAGGCATGAGGATCGTCCGCGAGGGCCGACCGGGGGCAACCTCCTGGAGGAGCAAACGCTGATCGGTGTCCTCCCCACACGCCACCGTTTTCCCGTCGCGTGAATAAGCCAGCGCCCGCGGGCCCTCGTAATGAATCGATGCCGGGAGAGGGCTTGCGCGACCAATTTGCCCTGGCGCGGGTCCCAGATATTCAGCCAGCCGTCCGGCGATGCGGTCGCCAGCGAAGCGCCGTCCGGCGCGAATTCGATCACGGAAATGAAGTTGCTGTGTGCGCCGATGATGAGGCGGGGGTTCGACAGCTCAGGACCGCGAAGCACGAGGGTTCCGTTCCCCAGGCTGGCGGCGACACAGCGGCCATCGGCGGACACCGCCCCAATTTTCTCGTCAGGAGGAGCGGAATAGGAGGCAACTTCCAAACCGGTCTCTAGGTCGGTCACGTGGCGGAGGTTATGCCAATCGCGCGAGGCAAAGAATTTAGCGCCGAGCGAAACGACGCCTTCGGCGCCTCCGACAAATGACTTGAGGGTGTCATTACGCGAGAGCGCCTGGGGCCGCGCATCGAATAGGGACGTTATCCGCCCGTTGGGCGAACCGAAGCGATTACTTCTGAACGACATGTAGGTTCCGTCCGACGACGCGATGGTGTTGGAAACACGTTCGCGCCGCGCCAACGCGAAAGTATCCTGGGGGGGAGCACTGGGCCGCGCGTCCCACACGCGGATGAATCCGTCTTTTCCCCCGGTGAACAGATAATCACCCGTTCGAGAGTAGAGGAGCGATTCCACCCATGATTCGTGTCCTTGACAGCTCGCCAGCTCAAGGCCGCCCGGGCATTGCCAGAGATTGACCATGCCATCTGTGGACCCTGAGGCGAAAGATTTTCCGTCCGGCGAGAATGCAACCAGCCCTCGGCCGCCGAAATGTTCCCACACCAGTTTCCGTGCGCGCGTTCGTGGATTCTGCAGGTAAATTCGCCCATAATTATCACCGGAAGCCAGCCATTGGCCATCGGGCGAAAACGAATTCCCGGTGGTGTAGGCAGCTTCACCATGCGGGTCGCCGAAACCATCGATGTGAGTCTGCGCGGCATTGGAGAGCTGGCCAAGCAGACGGCCGTCGCGTGCGCTCCAGAGGCTGATCTTCTCGTCCGGCGTCATAAAGGCGATTTGGGCGCCATCCGGTGAAAAGGCCGGTTTTTCCGAATCATTGCCTGGAGCGTCCCAAACGCGCGTTGCCTCGTTGGAAGCCAGGTCCAGCAATAAGAATTGCATCCGACCGCGCATCGCTAGAAACCTTCCATCCGGCGAATACGTCAGCTTGATGATCTCGTTGGTGAAATCATAATTTGTGATCCAGCCAAAGGTGTTGCCGTCATATATATTTACCCGATGGTACCAGCCCGCCACGGCGATGCGCTGTCCATCGGGTGAGACGGAGAGGTCGGAAACATTCCCGATCGGAACGTTGGTCAGTAGCAAGCGCGTTTTCCAATCCCAGACAAACAAACCGGAGCCGCTGGCGCCGATGTTTTCGGGCAGCTTCATGCGGGCTTGCGTGCAGCCGGCCACGAGGCGGTCTCCCGAGAGCAGTCCCAAACCGGTAATTGTTCCGGCAGTGGGTCCCAGCGCATACAGATTATCCTCTTTGCACAACCGCCAGAGATACCACCATTCAAAACTACGGAGATCCGGCTCGCCGTTTTGGGGAATGTTGGCCCGGAGCAGCCTTCGGCACGAAGCATACTGGCTCCAAGTCCACCTCTCCCAACACAGGGCCATGTCCGAGGTGTAGCTGATCGTCCGCGCCAGTTCGCGTTCGGCCTGGGCGCGCCGCAATCCGTAACCGAGGATTCCCAAACCGAACAGGATCGACACAAAAACAATGGAGGCAATCGCGAAAGCCACTTTATGGCGGCGCACCAGTTTCTGCAGCTCGTAGGCGCGGCTGGGCGGGCGCGCGGCAATCGGCTCATGGCTCAAATGACGGCGGATGTCCTGGGCCAGGCCGTTGGCTGTTTCGTAACGGCGTGCGCGGTCTTTCTCCAGGCATTTCATGACGATCCAATCCAAATCACCGCGGACCAAATGGATTGTGTCGCGTCCCCTCCCGGGAGCGGTTGCGAACTGGCTGAGGCGGGTGGAGGGGCGCATCGGCTCCCTTTTCAGAATGGTGCGCCGCATCTCATCCAAGCCGGAGGCCAGGAGTTCCTTGGTGTCAAAAGGCGTGCTGCCGGTGAGCAATTCGTAGAGTAGAACTCCCAGGCTGTAGATGTCGCTCCGGGTGTCCACTTCGCCGCTGGCCATGGCCGCCTGTTCAGGGCTCATGTAGGCGGGAGTGCCGAGGAATTGTTCGAAGGCCGTAAAAAGAGTCTGGTCAGTCAGGCGGCCAGCCGTGGCCTTGGCGATTCCAAAATCAATCACTTTGACCACCGGCGCGCCATCGTGGACTGTCACTAATATATTTGACGGTTTAAGGTCCCGATGAATGACGCCTTTTTGATGCGCGTGCCGCACGGCCTGGCAGACCTGCAAAAATAAATCCAGCCGCGCCGGAGTCGGCAAATCGTGCTGATCGCAATATTCGGTGATCTTGACGCCGCGCACCAATTCCATCACGAAAAATGGGCGCCCCGCTTCGGTCGCTCCGGCGTCCAGGACATTGGCGATGTTGGGATGCTCCATCAACGCCAGCGCGTGCCTCTCCGCCTCGAAGCGCGCGATCACCTGTTTGGTATCCATCCCCAGCTTGATGACTTTGAGGGCGACCTTGCGCCGCACCGGGGTCTCCTGTTCGGCCATGTACACGACGCCGCACCCGCCTTCGCCGATCCTCTGGAGTAGCTTGTAGGGGCCAATTCGATCGCCAGCGCTTTCAATCGGCGAGGGCCAAAGGAAACGAGGCTCCTTCGGCGCATCGGGCAAGAATCCAGCCGCCTTCGCCTGCGCATTGATTAACTGCTCCACCTTGGCTCGCAGCGCAGGATCGCCGGCGCAAGCCTTGTCCAGGAATGCTCGGTGGCCTGGGGCATCGGTAATGGCGATGGCATCCAGGAAAACAGAACGCAACAAGTGCTCGCTCTCGTTCATCGGGCAACCCATGACAATGCGTAAAATCCAGGCGAAAAAGGACAACCGATGCGATTATTTCACATTTTCGCGCGATAATTCGTCATACAGCCACGCGCGTGCGAAGGTCCAACAGCGCTGGGCCGAACGAGGCGAAATATTCATCGTGCGCCCCGCTTCCTCGTAACTTAGCCCCACGAAAAAGCGAAGTTTGACAAGTTCCGCCGCCTCTTTGTCTTCTAGCGCGAGCTTTTCCAGAGCATCGTGAATGGAAAGAAGCGTCTGGTCATCGGCGTTGGCCGCCACGTCAATGGTATCCAAATCGAGCGGCATTGCCCCCGCGCCGCGTTTCAGCGCCTGCTTGCTGCGGGCGCGATCAATCAGGATCCGGCGCATTGCCTCTGCCGCCGCAGCGAAAAAGTGACCGCGATTCTCCCAGGTTTGTTGCTCTGCGCCCACCAGCCGCAGCCATGCCTCATGCACCAGGGCCGTTCCCTGCAAGGTTGATCCGCTCTTTTCACCCGCCATCCGCGCCGCCGCCAGCTTACGCAGTTCTTCATAAACCAGAGGCAACAAATCCTCCGCGGCGCCTGGGTCGCCTTGGCCAATCGAATCGAGCATGCGGGTCACATCGCTCACGCCGGAATCATAAGCAGTATGACTTCAAAGAGTAAGTCGAAAAGACGAAGCCTTTCGCCGTCTCCTCCAGCGAGAGAATCTCCTGCTATTTCAACAACTGGCCGGCGGCGGCGTTGAGGGCGGCGAGATGTTTTTTGGAATGGGCTTCGATGTAGCAGCGGAAAACGGGCTCGGTGCCGCTGGCGCGGAAGGCAACCCATTCGTCATCGGGCAGCACGAATTTGTAGCCGTCGATGGTGATGAACTTCTGGACGGGGAATTCGCCGATCTTTTTGGGCCCGGCGGCGAGGAGTTTGAGCAGGCTCTCTTTTTGGGCGGGATCGATATGCAGGTTGATGCGCTCAGTGAAGAACGGCCCGGTGATTTTGCGGACATCTTTCAAAACGGCGCCAAGGGGCTTCTTTTCGACGGCCATCAATTCCGCCATGAGCAGGCACGCCAAAATGCCGTCTTTTTCGGGCACATGCCCTTTGACGCTGAGCCCGCCCGATTCTTCGCCGCCGACAATGATCGGCTCTTTCTCCATCAGGCCGCCGATGTATTTGAAGCCGACGGGCGTCTCGCGGACTTCGATGCCAAAATGGCGGGCGAGGGCGTCGACCTGCTGGCTGGTGGGGACGGTGCGTGCGACGGCGCCGGTCCATTTCCGGTTTTTGACAAGATGATAGAGGGCAAGCGTGAGGACCTGGTTGGGCGTCAGAAACGTCCCGGTTTCGTCCATGATTCCGAATCGGTCGGCGTCGCCGTCGGTCGCGAGGCCGATCTTCGCCTTGCCGGATTTAATGGTCTGGCGCACGCCGGTCAAATGCTCCGCGCTCGGCTCGGGCGGGAAACCGCCAAACAACGGGTTGATGTTCGCGTGGAAAACGGTCAATTGGGCGCCGGTTTCCGCAAGCAGGGCGTCCAGATAACCGCGGCCGCAGCCGTGCATGACGTCCACGGCGATCTTGAGCTTCGCCTTTTTGATCGCGGGAAAATCGATCAGCTTCTTGATTTGTTTGACATAGTCCGGGCGCGGATTGGTTGACTTGGCCTCAAAGGTACCAATGACGGCGGATTTGAACGCCCATCCGCCATCGACTAGCCTGTTGACGTTCGCCTCGATAATCCGTGTGACCTCTGGCGGCGCGCCGGCGCCGTCGGCGGTGGAGAACTTGAAGCCCGAATATTCGGGCGGATTGTGGCTGGCGGTGATGTTGATGCCGCCGATGGCTTTGCGCTTGATGATCGTGTAGGCCAGCGTCGGGGTCGGCGTGTCGCGGTCAAAGACGATGGGTTCCAGGCCGTTGGCGGTGAACACCTCCGCCGTCGCCATCGCGAATTCGCGGCCGAGAAACCGGCAATCGTATGCAATGTATATTCGCGGCGCGCGCCCGTGGATGGACGACTTGCTGTCGGCCAATTCGGCTTTCAGGTAGTCGGCGACGCCCTGCGCCGCGAGACGGACGTTGGCGAAAGTGAAATCGCGCGCAATGAGGGCGCGCCAGCCGGCGGTGCCAAATTTAATCGGGGACAAAGATCACCTCACTGTTTCCAATCGAAGGCGTGCTTTTTGAGCGCGTAAATATAGCCGACGAACAAAATGGCCATGAAGCACACCATCGAACCAAGGATCAAGGCTGCGTTCTCCTTGAGCATCGAGCGATAGATGACCGCCCACGGGTAGAGAAACACCACTTCGATGTCGAAAAGGATGAACAGCATGGCCACCAGGTAAAACTTGACGGACAACCGCGCGCTGCCTTCGCCGACGGGCAACATGCCGCATTCGTAGGCCATGTCTTTGATGCGCGAGCGCCGTCCCTTCTTGCCCAGGACGACCGACGCCACGAGGGTGCCGACGGAGAATCCGATGGCGACGAGGGCCAGAATTCCCACGGGCAGGTATTGCAGCAATTGGTAGTCCTGCGATTGCATCGCCGAGAAGGTAGAGGCGCCCGCGTGCCGTGCGCAAGCGGGAAGTTTGGGCGGTTAGCGCCGGATGAT
>Ga0265338_10002650_pt1 | contig 26348 bp, 18 predicted proteins | sample 42126metaG_FD_193579 | JGI IMG/M metagenome (GOLD analysis project Ga0265338, IMG submission 193579) | Rhizosphere microbial communities from Carex aquatilis grown in University of Washington, Seatle, WA, United States - 4-21-26 metaG | ecosystem: Host-associated > Plants > Roots > Rhizosphere...
GCTCAGGGTCAATCCCGAGCCGCCCGACAATGCGCCCAGTATGATCGCGATGTTGCCGCTCGAGTGGTTGTTGATTATTCCCAACGAACCGGCATCAAAAGCCGCATTCGTGCCTCCCCAGACGCTGCTGGTTTGACTGAGGCGCAAGCCGCTGCCATTGGTGAGGACCACCGCCAGTGGGCCGGGGCCGGCCAGCGAGCCGCCGTACGTATTGTTGCCACCGAGCATCACGAGCGCACTGGCGCTGATGGCAGTAATGTTGTTGGAGAAAGTGACGGAGCTTTGGTTGAACGTGAGCGTACTGCCGCCGAGGGTGATCGGGCCGGTGCCGAGCATGTTCGTGTCGGTGATGGCGGCTCGCGCATTGAAGAAGGCCAGTGTGTTATTGGTCGGGGGTATCGCCAACCCGCCGAGCGTCACCAGATTGGCACTGGGCACGGTGTTGGTGACGGTGACGTCGGCATTGTAGAGCGTGAACGTATTTGTGTTGGCGGGCGTGGCGAGATTGCAATCGACGAACCGGATCCCGCTGGCGTTGTAGACGCAGAAGGTGTTCGTGGCATCCGTGAAATTGACATGGGAAATGGTCACATTCGACACGAGAACTTCGGGCAAGCCCCAAATGATACCCGCGATATTGCCAACGCCCCCGACCGTGCTGGCGGTCACGTTGGAGATGGTGATGTTCTGCCAGGTGGGGATGCTGTTGGTCGCCACGACACCATTCGTCGAAGCCCCAAAGGGAGTCTCGTTAATGACGTGGGATGGGGCGCCGATCTGGTCGTAGTAGCTGTAGATGGCGACGACGAAATTGACGTTGGTCATGGTGAGGTCGCGATAGGTGAGGTTTTGCACCAACCCGCCGCGACCGCGCGCTGATTTCATATGAATGCCGTACTCGGTGCCGCTCCACGTGCAGTTGCTGACCAGCAGGTTGTTCATTCCGCTGGTGGTGGAGCTGCCAATGGACAATCCGTGGCCGGAGTTGAACGTGCAATTGGAGATCGTAATGTCCGCGCCCGCGGTGACGAGATTGTCGTCTCCACAGGTGATATTGCAATTCCGGATCACCATGTTTTTGCAGGTGAACTCCGAGTCCGTGTTGGGCGAGTTGGTGACGGTGTTGATGATAACGCCCTGGATGGTCACGTTGGTGTCGTTGCTCTTGAATATGAAATGCGATACGGGTGGGTTTTGCAGGGTGACGCCCTGGACGAGCAGGTTGGTGGTCGAGTTGATGTTGAGAAACTGTGGCCGTGTGGCCACCGGATTACTCGATCCCAGTTTTCCCCACCAATTGGACGTGGAGCCGGCCGAAAACCCTGAGTTGCCATCGATCGTCCCCGAGCCGGTGATGGCGACATCGTGAAGTTGGGCGCCGTTAATGAACGGGGTGCTCGCCGTGCTGATGTTGGTCCAAATATTCATGGGGAACATTTGGAGCTTCGTGCCGGCGTTGATCTGCAAGCACACGTTGTTGGACAAGCTGAGCGGACCGCTCATATAGTTCGTCAGGACGCCGACCGCGGCCACCACGACCGTGCCGCCACCCGCCGCGGCGGCCGCATTGATTGTGCTCTGAATCGCGGCGGCGTTGTTCGAAATCCCATCACCAAACGCACCGTGGTCCGTAATGTTGAAGCTATTTGCGGGAATGACCGGCAACGGGGGATCAGCGTGTGCCGTGGCGCCACTGTAAGTTGCGATGGCAAGAGCGAGCAACAGGACTGCCGGTTTCGAGCGGCCACTGCGCAATGGTGCCATGTCCATAGATCAGTCCAAAATTACGCAAACCTGTGACCCTACTTCTCTCTCTGACCGCCCTCCCCCATCCAGCGAACGCAGAGGAAGGTGTTTACCTGGGAAGCAGTAAAACGGGCGCTTCGCGGAAAGTCGAGCCGATTCTGACAACTACGGTACGAGGCGGACGCGGTAGTAACGGGTGAGCGAGCTGGTCGCGGCACCGGGGTCGGTGTAATTGGTCAGGCTGCCCGTGATGTTGAAAACGGTAAAGAGGTCGGCAAAACCGTTCGTCTGGTAATTCCCATTGGCATCACCCACTGCCGCCTGCAAGGCGTTGGTCCTCCCAACACCCGTCATCCAGGAGATGAATAGATCGTCGTTCGTGCGCACCACACTAGTGATTCGAAATGCGGACGCGCCGTTGGTCGGGTCGGTGCCGGCGAGGAATTCGTTCGTGTTGCTCATCCCGTCACCGTCAGGGTCGGCATTGCCCGCGGCCTGCGGGCAAACGGCCAGATTGGTGCAGTTGAAATACTGGAGTTGCCACGCAACGAACGGATCCAGGGTTGGCGGCGCGACGGTGCTCACGACCAAATTCACCTGACCGGCCGTACTCGTGGAAACTGTGTATGTGAAACCTGGGTTGGGCGTCGTGCCGATCGTCAGTCCGTTGTCAGTTAACATACCGCCGTAGGTGAACAGCGTGTAGGTCGTATTGGTAAAACCGCTGGCATTGGTGACACTGAGCGTCCCGTCCAAAGTCAGATTGCCGCTCACTATCGTGAGATCGCTGGTGGCACCCAATTCGTACCGCAGCACCGTACCGCTATTCAGTGCCAGATTGTTGCTGATCGTCAATGTACCGGGGCTGCTGCCGGGTGCCAACGTCCCGTTCACCGTCACTGGCCCGCCAATGACCCCGGTGCCACCCAAGGTCGTCCCGCTGAGGACGGTGACTGTGCCGGCACCAGTGCCACTGCCGGCGGTGTTGTTGACCAGCAGCGTGCCACCATTGGAAACGACCAGTGCCCCGCTGAAGCCCGCGCTGTTGCCTCGAAGCGTCAGCACGGTGCTGGTCGGAACGTTGAATGTCAATGAGCCCGAACCGCTGAACACACCCCGAAACGTGTTGCTACCGCTGGTCACAGCCATCGTGCTGGCGGAGACGACAGTGACGTCGTTGGAGACATTCACTGCATTCTGGGTAAACGTGAGCGTGCTGCCTCCCAGCGTAATGGTCCCGGCACCGAGCAGGTTCGTGTCGGTGATGGAGACCAGCGCACTGAACAATGCCATCGTATTGTTGGTCGGGGGCGTTGCCAATCCACCCAGCCTCACGAGATTGGCGCTGGGCGTGCTATTGGTCACCGTGACCTGGGCGTTGTAGAGATTCAAGGAATTCGTGGCAGGTTGTGGGGTGAATTGAGAATCGACAAGCCGGATGGCCCGGGCGTTGTAGATGCAAGCGGAGTTCGACCCGCCCGTGATCGTGACACCGCTCAACGTAACGTTGGAGATGACCGTCTCTTTTCGCCCCCACATGATGCAGGAAATGCCCGAGTTGATCACCGTGGCGGTCACATTGCTGATCGTGATATTCCGCCAGATCGGGATGTTCGTGGTGCCAACCGACTGTGCGGCAGCCGTGCTCGGGGAAATGCCGACGGGTGTTCCGAATTCGTTGTAATAGCTGTAGATGACGATCGCTCCATGGACGATGTTGGCCATCTGAATGTTGGAATAGGAAAGATTCTGCACGACACCCCCACGGCCGTTGCTGCTCGAGTTGATGTTGTTATCGGATTTCATGCGAATGCCGTAGTCCGTGCCGGTGAACGTGCAACTGACCACGGTCAAGTTCGACAGTCCGCCGGCGGTATTGCTGCCCATCGACACGCCGTGCCCGATACCGAAGGTGCAGTTGCTAATTACGATGTCGCTGGTCGCGAACGTCGTGGGGCTAAAGGCAACGTTATCGTCTCCGTCGCTGATCGTACAATTCTTCACCAGACAGTTTGTGCCCGCCAGATCAATCCCATCGGTATTGGGTGAAGGCGGCGTGTTGATCGTAAGGTTCTGGATCGTGATGTTGCCGCAATCGTTCTTGAACCCGATGTGCATCTTGGCCCCATTCTTCATGTGAATGTCCTGGACCAGAACTTTCTGGCAGGTGTCGAACTTGATCAACAAGGGCCGTTCCGAGGTGGCGCGACCATCCCACCACCCCGGGGTGCCGCTGGCCGCCGAGCCGTTGATGGTTCCCGAACCGGCGATCATCACGTCATGAAGGCTGGTGGCGCTGATGAAATCGGGAGGGGCAGTGCCTCCGGGATATGTTCCGAACGGAAGCATCTTGATCGTGGCGTTGCTGTTAATCTGCAAACAGACGTTATTCGTCAGGTTGAACGGCCCGCTCAGGTAATTGGTCAACACGCCCACCGCCGCCACGACAACCGTGCCGCCGCCCGCGGCAGCAGCGGCATTGACGGTAAGCTGGATTGCTGTCGCGTTGTTTGAAATGCCATCACCGAACGCGCCATGGTCCGTAATGTTGAAACTGTTTGCGGGAATGACCGGCAACGGCGGATCGGCCTGCGCCACAGTACTGCAGCATGCGGCCACGGCGAGTGCCATCAGTAACTTGACCGTGTTTGCGCCGCGAGATCGCTGAGCCCCGACCATTAGCCCGCACAGACACGGGCCAACAACCCGTTTGTTCTTGTGGCGATTGACCATGGTTCCCGTGAGGACGTGGGAATTATTGAGTCGGCAAAGGCTCGAAGGTCACAAAGCCGCTTTCGCTTGTGCCAAGGAAAAAACCGGCTGCTTCGCCACGGAACTCCAAGGCGAGCCCCGTGAATGTAACATTCTGGTTCAGTACCGGGTGTGTGAAGCTGCCGCTGAATTGGCCCGCTGTGGGTAGGAACTGCATTTGAAGGTTCTCTGCATTCGGAGACAATACGGCCACCTTGCCCGTAGCGTAAACGAACACTGTCTTCACGATACTGCTTTCCAGATTGCCACCACCCAGAGTAACCAGTCCATTTACGCCGGGGGAACTCGAGGTGATGTTCACCGGCTTCACATACTTCTGTCCCAATAACGTCACGTTGGTCGCGAACCCGGCCGGGTACAGGGAGGTCGGCATCGACGGTCTGAACCAGTTCACCGTCGCGTCCACCGTGTTACTCGGGGTAATGGTCACCCACCCAAGCGACGCGCCACGTTTGCCGTAGAGCGCGCTATACAGCGGCAATGTGCCGTGCTTGGAGACGGGAACCCTGCCGCTGATCTTCGTTCCATCACCAAGAACACCGGCCATGCGCCCCTGCCCCGAGGTGGTCACGGTAAACGTCCCGTATCCGTATCCCTGAGGAATGCTCGCGCTGTTACCCCCGGGCGGCTGCAACACTGCCGTAAATGTACCGGCCAACGGATATGGATTCTTGTGACTGAAGGCAGCCCGGTCCGCCACCAACTCAGAGGCAATCACGCTGTTCGAAATAGTTCCGACGATCTGATCGGTACCGTCCAATTCCAAATGCAACACCACCCGCAACGGGCTCTGACCTTTCGGTGTCACTGTAGTCGTCGCGTTGCCCGCCGCGTCAAACTGCCCGGTAAACGCCACTGCTTTTGCGCCGCCCACCGTCATGCTGGCCTTGAATGACCCACCCGTGCCGACCTTGAACGTGATCGAGCCAGAGGTGACCTGTGACGGCGCGTTCGTGTGCAGCACAAGACCGTTGTAACTGCCCAACAACGCGTCGACTGTCACGAAACTCTGCGCGCAGGCTTCGGCGGTCTTGGCCGAGGTATGCCCGGCATTATCGAACGCCGTGACCTGGTAACAGTGCTCCGACCCAAGCGCGAGTCCGACGTCGGGATAACTGGTGCCAGCCGTCGTCGCAATTTGTGTTCCGTCCCGGAACACATGGTAGCCTGCCACACCCGAGCCGGTGTCACTCGATGCATTCCAACTTAGGTTGATCTGGTTGGTCGCTGCTCCCGTAGCGGTAAGCCCGGTCGGCACCGCAGGTGGATTATTGTCCACGGTCACACAGTTCGTGGAGGAACTGCCCACGTTGCTGGCGGCGTCGTAAGCCTTGGCGTAAAAACAGTGCAACCCGTCACCCACCGTCGTCGTGTCGAAGGTAACGGGGGTGAACGGTGGCGTGGTGAGGCTACCCAACAGGACGTTGCTATCGCGGTAGAACTCGACCTTCACCACCCCGACATTATCGGCGGCGGTGGCGCTGAGGGGAATGGTATTGCTGACATTGCCCGTCGTCGGCGCGGTCAACGCGACCGTGGGTGCAATCGGATCGCCCGCTTCGGTAACTGTGAACGTTTGTCCGGCGATAGTGATAGTCCCTATGCGCTCACTGCTGCTGGCGGTGTTCGGTAGAACGCTGTAGGTAACATTGCTGCTGCCCGCCGCGATGACGCCACCGCCGGCGATTTGGATCCAACTGGCATTGCTACCGGCCGTCCACAGGCACGCGTTCGTGTACGTGGTCACGGTGACGAGGCCGGTTCCTCCCGTGACGGCAAAGCTGGCGCTGGTTGTGGACAAATTGAAACTGCATGGTGGAAAAACAACGATGTCGTTTGCCTGCGTATTGGTGCTCGAGCCGCCTGGTCCGGTGACGATCAACTGGACTGTATTGGTGCCTGCCACGTTGTACGTGTGCGCCACACTCGTCGCCAAGGTATTGATCGTCGTTCCATCTCCGAAGTCCCAGTGCCGATTGGTGATCAACTCCGTCGAGGTGTCGGTAAACGTCACGGCCAACGGCGCGATCCCGACCGTCGGACTGGCATGGAAGCCGGCCACGGGCGGCAGAAAGAATGTAATTAGCTTCACGACGCCGCTGGAAGTGACGTCCACCGTGTATCCCAAGGTTGAATTCGCTGTTTTCCCGATCGCCAGAATGCCGGGACTCCCATTCGTGGTCAGCGTTCCATCGTAGGTGAACAGCGTGTAGGTGTTCGTCGTCAGCCCGCCGGCATCCGCGATGTTAAGGGTGCCATCCAAGGCCAGGTCGCCGCTTACCGCCGTCAAATCGCTGCTGGTACCGAGTTCGTATTGCAGCTGTGCACTGCTATTTATCACCAGATTGTTACTGATCGTCAGTGTGCCGGGGCTATCGCCCGGCGCCAACGCCCCATTGACGTTCACCGGCCCCAGAATGACCCCGCCGCCGCCCAGCGTTGCCCCCGTGAGCACCGTGACCGTGCCGGTGCCGGTTGCGCTACCGGTGATATTGTCGACAGATACTGTCCCATTGCTCAGGATCACGTCTCCGCCAAAGCCGGTGGAGTCACTCACGATCGACAGCACGCCCCCATTCGTAGGCCCATCGAATACTGCCGGGCCGGGGCCGCCTAGTATGCCGCTGAATACATTAATGCCGTTGGTCATGATGAGCGCGCTCGGGCCAAGAATGTTGAGCGGGTTGGAAACGCTCACCGATGGTTGGCCGAACGCAAGCCGGCTGTCCGCCAGGGTAATGGCACTCGTTCCCAGCAGGTTGGTCTCGGCGATGATGATATTGGCACCAAAGAGAGTAAGTATGTTGTTGGTCAAAGGCGGCGCCAATCCACCGAACGTCGCAAGATTCGTATTGATGATACTGTTGGTGATGGTGACGTCGGCGTTATAGAGATTGAACGTGTTGGTGGTGCCGGGCACCGTGATCTGCGAATCGATGAATTGGATATCCTGAGCGTTATAAATGCAGAAGGGCCTGGTCCCCGTGATCCTGACCTGGGAAAGGGTGACGTTGGAGATGAGCATCTCCTTTCGTCCCCAGAGAATGCCGGGAACGCCGCTGCTACCCACCTGCGCGGTCACATTGCTGATCGTGATGTTGCGCCAGATCGGGAAGAGAACATTACCGACTGACTGCGTCGTGGCCCCGAACGGAGTGACGGTCGTGGGCGTACCGTAGATGCCGCTGCTGCCATAGTAGCTGTAAATCACGATCGCGCCATGGATGAGGTTGGTCATCGTGAGGTTGGAATACAAGAGATTCTCCGTAATGCCGCCCTGACCACTGCCGCCGCTGGTGGCATTACTGGACTTCATGCGGATCCCGTATTCCGTGCCGTCGAACGTGCAGGCGGTCACTGTCAGGTTCGACACCCCGCCGGCGGTATTGCTGCCAATGGACACGCCGTGCCCAGCCCCGAACGCACAATTGGTAATCAGGATGTCGGTCGAAACCGAGGTGGCGCCGCTGCTTCCGAGCGCGATGTTGTCGTCCCCGGAATTGATCGTGCAGTTCTGCACCAGACAGTGGGTTCCGACCAGATCGATCCCATCGGTATTCTTGGCGGCTGCCGCAGTCGTATTGATGGTGATCCCTTGGATGGTGATGTCGGAATCGACCCCCTTGAACACGATGTGCATCTTCGGCGGGTTCTGTAGGGTGATGTTTTGAATCAGCACCCGCGAACAACCGCCATTAAAATAAACCATGTAGGGCCGCGCCGATGCCAGGGGTGTCCACCAAGCCGCGCCATTGCCATCAATGGTACCAGACCCGCTGATCTCGACGTCGCTCGCGTTGACGATGCTGATAAAGTGATCCGTGCCGCCGGGGAAAGTGGTGAAGGTCGCCATCGGTAGCATCTGCAGCATCGCGCCGCCATCGATCTGCAAATTGATGCTGCTGGCCAGCGTCAACGGGCCGCTCAGGTACGTGCCGGCCGGTATTTCGACTGTGCCACCACCTGCCGCGCTGGCGGCATTGATGGTGGCTTGAATTGCGAGGGTGTTGTCGGTCGTCCCGTTGCCGACGGCGCCAAAGCTGGTGACATTGAAATTGGTCGCGGGAATGGTCGGCAATACCGGATCGGCGCTTGCCAGCCACGCTGGTGCAAGCAAAAGACAGATGACCCACACGAGTGGCAACCTTGCTCTGGAGGTGCTCGACTGTCGGCGGTCCCTTTGAATATCTAGCTTTGGAAGGACTCGGCTGATGGGACGATGGTACCATATTCGCATCAGAAAATTCAAGGATTCCTTTCACTTCTGCAATAATGAGAGACGCTCTCCTTCCGGTTGAAGGCAAGCGAGTTACGCAGGTTACGGCACCAGACGCACGCGGTAGTAACGGGATGGAAAGTTCGTCGCGCCACCGGCATCAAGGTAGTTGGTGACAACCTGGCCGCTGCCGGTCACGATGATTGGCCCGGTCAGGTCGACGAACGAGTTCGTATAGTTACCGCTCGTGTCGCCCCCGGTAAACTGCACCACGTTGGTCCGCCCAGCAATCGTTCTCCAAGTAATGCGTATATTGGCAGACTCCTGCGTGATCGCCGTAACCAACGGCGGCTTGGAGACCACGACAAAACCCGCGCCATTGTTGTTCGTGAAGGCCGCCGCTCCAACCGTGACAACGTAGTCCACGATATTGCTGCGGCTGACGGCGCCGAACGTGTTAGTGAACAACAGTGCCTTGGTGCTTGTGGATGGCAACGGACCGCCAAATGCCGGGCCGAAGTTGCCGTTGTCATCGTTGAGTGGAATGCCGGTATTGTCCCCGGTATAGTTGGTTCCACCCCAACTGAGTGACCAATAAATGGTGCCGGTGTCCTGTTCCCACGCCAGCCTTCCTGCTGCCAAATAGTTGCTCGGAATCGGCGTGGTCAGAATAAAGTCCGGTACCACGGTCGGACTCGCGTAATTGACGAAGTTGGAGCTGACGATGAGGATGCGACTACCCGCCGCCCCCTGCGTGACGTCCGTAGTCAAATCGAGAATTGTGATCGGATTGGAGCCCGTGGCATCGAACGCGACCAGTTTGGCCTCGCTGACCATGGTCTGGCCGGGGACACGCATCCGCAACTGAATCGCCTGCGCCGTCGGATCGCCATCCACTCCCCCGATAACCTGCTCTATCTGCATCTCGTGAAACGTCGCCAAGGCGGGCGAAGCCAATGCAACCAACATCCCTATGCTGAGAAGAAACCGCTTCATCGCGAAATGAGTCTTGGTTTTCATGGATTATGAGTGAGCCTCCAAACATTACACCTGCCGACACCCGCCATTTCCGTGGAAGTGCGCCCGCTTCCTTTGGGTACGTACAGACAGTGAGATGCTCCACCCGTCGATTTGTTCCATCGCCGACAGCGGAAGTGCGCAGTTGACGGGCGGGGCGGTTGGTTTTAGTCTTTCCGCTGGCTATGAGCAGGCGAATCTACATCTACGACACGACGTTGCGCGATGGAGCGCAGGGCGAAGGCATCTCATTTTCGAGCGCCGACAAGATTCGCATTGCCGAACGGCTCGACAACTTTGGCGTGGATTACATCGAGGGCGGCTGGCCGGGCTCGAACCCGAAGGACATGGATTTCTTCACCGAGGCGGCCAAACGGAAGCTCAAGCACGCGAAAATCGCCGCGTTCGGCAGCACGCGCCGCGCGAACACCAAGTGCAAGGACGATCCGCAGATCGACATGCTCGTCAAGGCCAATACGCCCGTGGTGACGATGGTGGGCAAGACATGGTCGTTGCACGTGCGCGAGGTGATCCGTACCACGCCCGAGGAAAACATCGCGATGATCGGCGATTCCGTGCGTTTCTTCAAGGAGCACAAGAAGGAAGTCATCTACGACGCTGAACATTTCTTCGATGGTTACAAGGATGACCCGCGGTACGCGTTGGCCACGCTCAAGGCGGCGCAGGATTCGGGCGTCGATATCGTCGTCCTGTGCGATACCAACGGCGGCACGATGCCGGGCGAAATCGCCCGTGTCACGGCGGAAGTCGTCAAACAGATGAAATGCGCGGTCGGCATCCACACGCACAACGATTCCGGCGTCGGCGTAGCCAATGCGTTGGCCGCCATCGAAGCCGGTGCGGTACAGGTCCAGGGAACCATCAACGGTTACGGGGAGCGCACGGGTAACTGCAATCTCACCAGCATCATGCCCTGTCTGGTGCTAAAGATGGGGTATGAGTGCATCTCGAAGGAGAACATCGGCCGGCTGCACGATTTGTCGGTATTTGTCGACGACCTGGCAAACGTGCGCCACGATATCCGCCAGCCGTTTGTCGGCGCGACCGCGTTCGCGCACAAGGGCGGGATCCACGTCAACGCCATCGAAAAGGTGGCGCGCAGCTACGAGCATATCGAGCCGGAAACGGTCGGCAATCATCGCCGCGTGCTGGTGAGCGAACTCAGCGGGCGCAGCAACATCCTCATGAAGGCGCACGAACTCGGCATGGACCTCACCAAGGACACACCCGAGGTGCGCGACATTCTGCAGCAGCTCAAGCAACTCGAGCACGCGGGTTACGAATACGAAGCAGCCGACGCGAGTTTCCACATCCTCGTGCAGAAGCTGCTCAAACGCCACAAGCCGTTCTTCAAGTTGCTCGCCTATCGGCTGGTCATGGACCGACGTGGTGGCGACGGTCGTCACGTCGTCGAGGCCAGCGTCAAACTCGAAGTCAACGGGAAGGTCGTCCATACCGTGGCCGAGGGCGACGGTCCCGTCAACGCGCTGGACAAGGCGTTGCGCGCGGCGCTCACGGGTTTTTATCCGGAAATCGCCAAGGTGCAACTCATCGACTACAAAGTACGCATCCTCGACAGCCACAGCGGCACCGCGGCCAAGACGCGGGTCATCATCGAGAGCACGGACGGCAAGGACACGTGGGGCACCGTCGGCGTGCACGACAACATCATCGAGGCGAGCTGGGAAGCGCTCGTGGATTCTGTCGAATACAAGCTGTTCCAGGACGAGAATCGGAAATGACGCGCCTCCTGCCAGTAAACGCTGCGTCATTCCGGACGCGCCGAAGGATTTCTTTGTATGGATTCGAGTGCTCACCTTGACTCGGTTCGCGCCAGCCCCAAAGACGCGGGGGTGGTGAAGCTCATCGTGCTGCGGTTGCCGAACGAACAGCGGCAGACGCCGTCGCAAGCGGCTCTCTGCGTGGAACGCGGGGTTGCGGGTGATCGCTGGAGCTTGAAGCCGAACGCCAATCCCGCCTCGCAAGTCTCCGTGATGAACGCGCGGTTTCTCGAAGCGATTGCCGGCGTCGCCGGGCGCATGGATCTGGCCGGCAATAATCTCATCGTCGATCTCGATTTGAGCGAGAGCAATCTTCCCGCCGGTACGCGCCTGCGCATCGGGCAGGCCGTGATCGAAGTCACGGACCTTCCGCACACGGCCTGCAGCAAATTCGAGCGGCGCTATGGAAAGGCGATGCGCGACCTGACCAACTCGGCTGAGGGTTCCGCGCTCCGGTTGCGCGGCTTCTATGCCCGGGTGATCCACGGAGGGGAGGTGCGACTTGGCGACTCCGTCCAAAAAGAAACGCCCATCGCTTGAGACCGAGCGGCTCGTTCTCCGCCCGTTTGAGTTGAGCGACGCGACCCGCGTGAAGCTTCTCGCCGGCGACCCCGATATTGCCGCGACGACGTTAAGCGTCCCCCACCCCTACGAGGATGGGATGGCCGAGAAGTGGATCGGCTCTCATCAGGGGCTTTTCGAGAAAGGCGAGCAGGTCGTGTTCGCCATCGCGCTCAAGTCCAGTGGCAAACTTATCGGCGCCATCGGCCTTATCCTCAAGCCCGAGCACGAAAAGGCCGAACTGGGCTACTGGATCGGCAAACCGTATTGGGGCCGTGGTTATTGCACCGAAGCGGCGCGCGCGGTCCTGCGGTACGCCTTCACCAAGGGCGGGCTCAACCGCGTCCATGCCTATCATTTTCACCACAATCCGGCCTCGGGACGCGTCATGCAGAAGATCGGCATGAAGCATGAAGGCCGACTTCGTCAGCACGTTAAGAAGCAGGGACAGTTCGTCGACAACGAACTTTACAGCATCCTCCGCTCGGAGTTCGATAGTACGCGATAGGAACCGCGGACTACATGCCGCCGGTTTGCTGCAACATACGGCGCAGTTCGGTGGAAAACTCCTGCATATCTTTCGGCGTGGCTTTGCCGGAGCCGAGTTCCGGTTCCAATCCCAGCCGCCCCGTCTCATCGAGGAACCAATGCGCCTTTGCTCCCGAGGCAAACCGTGCGTACCCGCTCAACATCGCGCCGGGCGCGGGCACCTGGTCAACACTGATCGAAAGCTTCCCGCCCGGTGTTGCATCACTGCCGCCTACCGCTGGTGAATCCTTCGGCGCGCCGATGGTCGGGAGCGATTCGGGAGGCGGCACAGTTTTCCGCACTTCTTTTTCCGGCAACTTCACGTCGGGCATCTCCGACAAGAGCAGCCGCATCTCCATGTAGGTAATCGTGTCGCTCTTCTCTTTGTGGAGGTAATCCAGGATTTGCGAGAGCGACTGGCCCTTCCCCAGCAATTCCTTCACTACTTGCTTGCGTTCCTCGTTGGTCATGACTGCAGGAGAGTACACGTAACTTTTTGATGGCGCAAGCGTCGCGGCTTGAGCAATATCTCCCGTTATGCCTGCAGCGAGTGAAATCCCGAAGGCCTACGAGCCGAAACAGGTCGAGGAAAAGTGGTATGCCGAGTGGTTGGCGAACGGCTGTTTCACGGCCAATCCGTCATCCACGAAGCCGGCCTACTCCATCGTCATCCCGCCGCCGAACGTGACGGGGGTGTTGACGATGGGGCATGTGCTCAACAACACGCTGCAGGACATTCTGGCCCGCCGGAAGCGGATGCAGGGCTTCGAGGTGCTCTGGTTGCCCGGCACTGACCATGCCGGCATCGCGACCCAAACCGTCGTAGAGAAGGCCCTGAAGAAGCAGGGCGCGATGAAGCATCGGAATGACCTCGGTCGCGAGAAGTTTCTCGAGAAAGTCTGGGAGTGGAAGGAAAAGCACGGCGGCATCATCATCCAGCAACTCAAGAAGCTCGGTTGTTCGTGCGATTGGACGCGTGAACGGTTTACGATGGACGAGGCGTACTCGCGTTGCGTCCTGCAGGTCTTCGTCGATCTCTACAAGAAGGGCCTGATCTACCGCGGCAAGCGGATGGTCAACTGGGACCCGGCCGCGCGCACCGCGCTCTCCGACGAAGAAGTGATCATGACCGAGACGCAGGGGCATCTCTGGCACATCAAGTACGCCATTGTCGGCAGCAATGAATTCGTTGTCGTGGCCACGACGCGGCCAGAAACGATGCTCGGCGACGAAGCGGTCGCGGTGAACCCGACCGACATGCGCTACCAGAAACTCATCGGCAAAACGCTGCTGCTCCCGTTGAAGAACAAACAGATTCCCGTCGTCGGCGATGACGCGGTCGATCCGAAGTTCGGCACGGGATGCGTGAAAGTCACGCCTGCGCACGATGTGGCCGACTACGAGATGGCGTTGCGACACAACCTGCCGCTCACCGTGGTGATCGGTCCTGACGGCAAGATGACCGCGGAGGCGGGTGACGACTACGAAGACCTCGACCGTTTGGAGGCGCGCGAGGCGGTGGTGGAAGCGTTGAAACGCGACGGTCTACTGCTTAAGGTCGAGGATTACACGCACAATGTTGGTTACAGCGAACGCAGCAACGTGCCCATCGAGCCGTACCTGAGCGAACAGTGGTTTCTCAAATACCCGCAAGTCCCCCGCTCTGCCGAAGCAGTCGAGAAAGGCGAGATCAAGTTTTATCCCGAGCGCTGGACGAAGACTTATGCGCATTGGATGCATGGCATCCGGGACTGGTGCATCTCTCGTCAGCTCTGGTGGGGACACCGGATACCGGTGTGGTATCGCGGCGAGGAACTTTACTGTGGCGTCGAACCGCCAAGCGGTGACGGTTGGCAGCAAGACCCCGACGTGCTCGATACCTGGTTCAGTTCGTGGTTGTGGCCATTCGCGACGATGGGCTGGCCCGAAAAGACGGAGACGCTGAAGAAGTTTTACCCGACGACCGATCTGGTGACAGGGCCCGACATCATTTTTTTCTGGGTGGCGCGCATGATCATGGCGGGTTACGAGTACATGGACGAGAAGCCGTTCGGCAACGTCTACTTCACGGGCATCATCCGCGACGCGCAAGGGCGGAAGATGTCGAAGTCGCTCGGCAACTCGCCCGACCCGCTCGATCTCATCGCGAAATACGGCGCGGACGGCCTGCGGTTCGGCCTGATGCTCATCGCGCCACAAGGACAGGACATTCTCTTTGACGAGAAGCGGTGTGAAGTCGGCCGCAATTTCATGAACAAGCTCTGGAACGCCGCGCGGTTCATCCAGATGCAGCGCGCCACGAACCCGCCGTCACGCGCTCCCAACGCGCACGACCTGAATATTCTCGGGACGCTGGCTAGCACATCAGGCAAGGTCAGCGCTTCCCTCAATGCCTACAAGTTTAACGAGGCCGCCAAGCATCTCTACGACTTTGTCTGGGGCGGGTTCTGTGACTGGTATATCGAAGCCAGCAAAACTTCTCCCAACATTACGGTGCTAGATGACGTTTTCAGCACGATCTTGAAGATGCTCCATCCATTTGCGCCGTTCATTACCGAAGATCTGTGGCGGGGCATGGGATACGGCTCGGAAACAATCCAGTATGCGCCATGGCCGGAGCGTCAGGTGGTGGATGCCACCGCATTCGATGTGATGCCGCAAGTGGAAGCGCTGTACGGCGCCGTGACCGCGGGAAGGCAGTTGCGAAACGACAACGGCATTGAGCCCCGGAAGAAGGTCTCCTTCGTCATCAAGCCGGGCCGGTACGCCGACTTCTTCCAGCTAGAGATCCCGTTTCTCACGCAAATCCTGTCAGCGGACACGGTGACGATCGACGCGAAGTACACAGCCACCGGACTAACGCCGAGTCTCGTTACCCAGGACGCGACAGTTTTCATGGTCGGCGCGGTTGATCCGGCAGCGGAGCGGCAGCGGTTGACGAAGCAATTGGCGGACATCGAGAAACAATTGGGAGCAACAGAGGCGAAACTGGCGAACGAAAGTTTCGTCAGCCGGGCCGCCCCGATTGCGGTGCAGCGCGAACGGGACCGGCAACAACAATTGCGCGAGCAGCGAGAGAAGATCCAGGCGCTGTTGCGCGCGCTTCAGTGATCGAACTTGTCGAGGTAATCGCTGATCGGGCTGCGTCGTTCGGTGTCGAGTTTCTGAAACTGGTCGAGCGTACGGAAATAGCCCGTGAACACCTTGGTGATTTCTTCCGGCTCGTTGAGGCTCTCGGCCTGGTCCATATAGGCGGCCACGCGGCGTGACTGCTCGTCTGCTGCGGCCCGCGCGGCTTCGGCGGCCTTCACCGCATGGCGAAAATGGAGCGTGCTGCCGCGAGTGAGCCAGATCACGGCCTCGCTGTATTTGTCGAGGACGGGCTGGTAGAGCGGGTGCGCCTGGGCGCGCAATGTTCCCAATCGGTCCATCTTGAGTTTCAGCACGTCCTTTAGCCAGTGCGTGTCCGCATATTGCCAGAGATTATCGATGGGCACATCGGTTTCGACACTTGTCCCCGTGCGTTCCCCGGCGAGGCTGAGTTTCGTCACCAAAATCGCGTCCAACTGGCTGGCGGTTTCCTCGGCGGTGATGTCCTGCGCCGGAGTTGCCCACGAGTGTTGGATCAATTCCAGGCTCCACCATTTTTCCAAGGCCAGTCCCTGCGCAAAATCCGCGTGGTACACCTTCCCGAAAGCGCGGGTTGCATCCTTTTCCGCGCCGAGTTCCGACAGGAAATCCCGGAGTTTTCGCGAGCCATCGGGCAACCCGAGCAGGCTTTCCATCAGCATCCAGGCATTCGCCTGAAAGACCTGCTGCTCCATCGGATCGGACGGAAGGCTCCGGGCCTTCAGCAGATCGGTGGCGTGCGGCGGCCGGCCCGCGACCACGGAGCGTTGGGTGATGGCCAGCAGAGCGTCCGGGCGTTCCTGAATCGACGCGGCCATTCCCTGCACCAGCCATACCGGCATCGGCGGCAACGCGTATCCCTGGCCACGGACAGTGGGTTGCTGGCGGTTGGCCCACTCGGAACACAACGCCTCGATGATCGTGGCCAGCAGCTTCGCCTCGTCAATTTGTGGAGGGGCGAGGCAATAGATCTGGTATTTGAGATGTTTATCGGTCTGGAACACAACCATCGAGACGGGCGAGGTGTTCGTTTGCGACGGCTCGCGGGCCCGGACCACGATCAGGATCGGGTCGCGCCAATCATCGGGCATGTTCAGGCACCGCAGCCACTCGTGCTTGACGTGCTCGGCGTACACGCAGAGGGCCGACGGCAGGAGACGGTCGTTGGCGTAGATGACGAACTGGCGCGAGGAGCTGAGGGTACTTACGGGCGGGCTGGTGGCCGCAGCGTGGGCGCGGGGCGTCGCGGCAACTTGCATCAGAACCACGACACTGGCTGCGAGCCAACCGTCTAAACAACGTACGTTCATGACCGCCGCGAACCGGTTCAGTGCGGCAGATATGTCAGCACCGCTTCCTTCGGCGACACAGAAATCGACGAGAGCGTGCCGAGGACCTGTTTTTCCTGGCCCAGATTGCCGAAGACCTTGGCATAGTAGTGATCAAACACACCCGTCTTCTCCAATATCCACGGAGTGATCGGGAGCGCGCCCACCGATCCGCCGACGCGCTTGAAGACAAACTGACCACTTTCCACGGTCGGCACGCCGGTGTAGCTGAGGCAAATCGGCACCGCCACCGACCCGGCGAGCTGCAGTCTCCCGATGAAAATTGCCGTCACGACACCGTTGCCGAGTTCGAGCTGCAATCGGGTGGGCAGGACTTCCAGACTCTTGGGCGCAGTCTTGGAGAAGCCGAGGGACTCGATAAACGCATTCAATTCGGCTTCGCTGACCGTGATCATGCGCGGCTTCTTCGCCCCCAGAAGCTCGTCCACTGCGAATCGTTTTTGTTCGGCAGAATCCTGATCTTCGTGGGTGATGGTGATCGGGCGAAGCGGGGGCACCTGGACGGCGAGGCAAACGACCGTGACCAAAACCGCCACGACGACGAAGTTGACAACGCGAAAGAGGATTCTCCCGGCGCCGCCGGTTTTCTTCTTCTTCAACGACTTGCCGCCCTGGCTGGGCGCTTTGATTTCCGTAAGATTGAGTTTCGTGCCGCACGAGTGGCAAAAAATACGACCCAGCTCGTTGTCATACCCGCATTTTTGGCAAATCACCATAAGCTAATCTTTCTTGGGCGACGCTTTCGTGTCACTCGACTTCGCCGCATCCGTTTTGGGCGCGGGAGTTGTACTGGTCGAGGAACCGCTGTCTTTCTTGGCCGCTTCCTTGTAGCCGGGCTTCCGATAATCCGTGGTATAGAAACCCGAGCCCTTGAATATAAGCCCTGCGCCCGTGCCCATCAAGCGCTTCACGCGCCCGCGGCACTTCGGACAGGTTCGTTTCGGCGCATCCTTGATCGACTGGTACAACTCATAGTGATGCCCGCATTTCTGGCATTCGTATTCGTACGTCGGCATAGACCCAAAGTCATCGTTATCAAGCAATTCGCTGGCCCAGTCAACCCTCATTTCACGATAGTCGATTTGCGGCGCACGTCAAACTTTCGCTTGAAATAATTCCGCCGACCCGTACGATACGCCCGCAACCGAGAATGCTTGATTGAAATCTTCCCCAGCGTTCAACCTGAATCGATACCTTGACGGCATGTGCGTGCACGTCGATGCGGCGCTCGACAAGCTGCTGCCGCCCGAGACCGCCGCGCCGCCCACGATCCACAAGGCGATGCGCTATTCCATCTTTGCGGGCGGCAAACGGATTCGTCCGGTTCTCTGCCTCGCCGCGTGTGAAGCGGTTGGCGGCAAACTCGCCGCCGCGATGCCGCTGGCCTGCGCGGTCGAGTGCATCCACACATATTCGCTCATTCATGACGATTTACCGTGCATGGACGACGATGATTTGCGCCGCGGCAAGCCAACCAATCACAAGGTGTTTGGTGAAGGTATCGCCGTGCTGGCCGGCGACGCGCTGTTGACCGAGGCGTTCGCGATGGTCGCCAAGAGCAAGCCGCCGAAGCGGTATCCGATGGAGATGTTGGTGCGCGACCTGGCGTTGGCGGCCGGCAGCCTGCGTCTCATCGCCGGGCAGGTGCAGGACCTCGAAGGCGAAGACCAGCAATTGTCGCTCGACGAAGTGAAGCGGACACATCTCAACAAGACGGCGGCCCTCATCACGGCTTCGATTCGGCTCGGTGCGATGGCGGGCAACGCCAGCGCTTCCGAACTCAAACGCCTGACCCGTTATGGCCAGGACCTCGGGCTAGCGTTTCAGGTCATCGACGACATCCTCGATGCCACCAGCACCAAGGAAATCATGGGCAAGAGCGTCCGCGCCGACGAGAAGAACAAGAAGTCCACCTTCCCCATCGTGCTCGGCCTCGACAAATCCCGGGTGTTCGCCGCCGACCTCATTGCCGACGCGCACAAACAACTTTCCGTCTTCGGGAACAAGGCCGAACCGTTGCGCGCGATTGCGGATTTCTTTCTGACGCGACGGAATTAGAACGCGGCCAGAATCAATTCTGCGGCGCGCTGGCTGGCGCCGGGGCCACCGAGGCTGGCGACTACCGTGGCCAGTTCGTGCCGCATCACGTCCCGCATCCCGTAGTCCTCCAACAAATGACCGGCCTTGGCGGCGATGCGGACGGGTTTCGCGTCATCCTGGATGAATTCGGGGATGATGGCGCGGTTGGCGATGACGTTGGGCATGGCCAACCAGTTGACAGTCACGACCATGCGACCGATGAGGTAGGTGAGCCAGTTCACCTTGTAGACAACGATCATCGGGCAACCGTAGAACGCGCATTCCATCGTGGCGGTGCCGCTGGCGGTGATGGCCAACGCGGCGCGCTGCATCAACTCGTGCGCTTTGCCGACATCGACCTCCACGCGCGGGTGTGCCAACATAATCGACGCCATTTCCTTATTCACCGCCGCCACGACAAACCTGACGTCCTCAGGCATCAGGTCGACAGCCCTCGCCATAATCGGCCAAATCTTGGCGACCTCGCGTTCGCGGCTGCCGGGCAACAACAGGACAAGTTTCTCATCACGCTTGGTCTTGCCACCTTCCTCTTTGATTCGTTCCATAAACGGATGGCCGACAAACTCCACGCGTAATTTCGGGGCATGTTTCGCGTACCAGTCCTTCTCGAATGGGAAAATGACCAGCATCAAATCCACATCGCGCTCGATTTGTTTCGCGCGGCTGGCATGCCACGCCCATAACTGCGGCGAAATGTAATAGATGACCTTGATCTTGCGCAGCTTCATCTGCGCGGCGAACCGCAGATTAAATCCCGGGAAATCCACGAGCACGACCGCGTCCGGTTTCCGTTTCTCCGCCTCGCGCACGAGATCCCAGAAAATATCCCGGAACTTGCGATAGTTCTTCAGCACTTCGACAAGCCCCACCACGGCGTGCTCGGTGAGATCTAGAAGCAATTCCATCCCCGCGTCTTTCATCTTCGGTCCGCCCGCGCCAAAGACGGCCACGTCGGGAGACTGTGCCCGCAACGCCTTGATGAGTTCGGCAGCGTGAGCGTCACCCGACGCTTCACCCGCTATGAACATGAGGGAGCGAGTCACGACTTGCGGATTTGCTCGGTGATTTCCATCGCGATTTCGAGGGCTTGTTTGCCGGCTTCGCCGGTGACGAGCGGATCGTGACGGAGGCGAATCGATTCGAGGAAATGCTGTAATTCGAGTTTTAGGGGCTCGTCGCGTTCGATGGGCAAAGGTTCGCGGACGATCTTGCGGCCTGCGAATTCGCTGACGATGCTGGCGTGTTTACCCATTAATAATTTCTTGAGCAGGCCAGATTCCTGGGCGTCTTCGCTGGCGACGCGGTAGAGTTCGCCTTCCTGTTTCATGTAATCGAGCGAGATATAGGCTGCGCCATGATCGGTGCGGCCAAAGATGCGAATCTTGCGCATCCGTTCCGCCGACACGCGGCTGGCGGTGATATTGGCGACGCAGCCGTTGGCGAATTTCAAGCGGGCGTTGGCGATGTCCTCGCTTTCGCTGAGCACGGGAATGCCGACCGCGTCGACGGCTTTCAACTTGGATTTCACAATCGACAGGACGACGTCGAGGTCGTGGATCATCAGGTCGAGCACGACACCGATATCGGTCGAGCGGCCCGTGTACGGCGAGAGGCGATGGACTTCGATGAAGCGCGCTTCCTCCAACACCTCGTTGAGGTAACGCATGACGGGATTGAAGCGTTCGACGTGGCCGACCTGGAGCACACATTTGTTTTTGCGGGCGAGCGCGACGAGTTCCGTGGCCTCCTGCAAGCTGTCGGTGATCGGTTTCTCGATGAGAACGTGTTTGCCGCGTTCCAGGAAGATGCGCGCGACCTTGTAATGGGTATCGGTCGGGGTCGCCACACTGACGGCGTCGACAAATCCCGCCAACTCGACCGCGCTTTCGAAGGTGCCGCCGCCGACTTTTTCCGTGAGCGCGCGGAGTCGGATATTGTCGGTATCGTACACGCCGACGAACGAATACTGGCCGTTGGAGCGCTTGGCCAACTCGGAATAGATGCGGGCATGCTGCGCGCCGAGTTGCCCGACACCGACGACGCCGACTTTGAGGATATCAGTCATGGGAAGTTACCGCCACCAACGACAGCCCCTCGTCGTTCGCCGATTTGAGCAGTTTCTCTTTGCCGAGCAACAAGCTGCGGCCTGCCTCCATCGCCATCACGGCAATTTTCGCCGCGAGACAGGATTCAATCGTTTTCTGGCCCACGCACGGGATGTCAAAGCGGAAATCCTGGCCGGGTTTGCTGACCTTGACCACGACCGCGTCGCCCTTCTCGCCCGCCAACGCGCCGCCGCGTCGGATACATTCGTCCGTGCCCTCAAATCCTTCGACGGCGAGCACGGTGCCCTTCTTGACGACGACGGTCTGGCCGATATCGAGGGCGCTGACGGCCTTGGCAATCCGCAGCCCGAACGCGACATCGTCCTGTTGTTCCTTGGTTAACTGGTGGCGCGTCAGCACGCCCACTTGCGGCACGGCATCGCCGAGGAGCGGACGCGGGTCGATGAGCGTGACGCCGTCCTTGGCCATCTCGGCGGCGATCGCGCCGAAGATGGTCTCGGCATTACGTTCCTTGAGCCGCATGGCGACAGCGGCCATGCGCAGATCGAGGCGCAGGTTTTTGAAGAGGTTCGACGGGGTGATGCCGCCGGCCATCACGGCGCGTTTCACGCCGCGCGAGGTGAAGACTTCGATGAGCTTCTTGAGTTGGCCGAGCTTGATCCACGCGATCTCGTCCACCGCGCTGTCGATTTCGGGGTTGGTTTCCCCGTCGAAGGCGGCGACGACGATGCGGCCGGTTCCAAGCTGCCGCGCCGAGCGGGCCAAGATCAGGGGAAACTCGCCGTTTCCTGCAATAATGCCGAGTGGCTCCATCCGTGTCGTCAGATTCTTGCCGCTTCGCGCGCCGATGGCAAGGAAACATTCAGCTACCTAATTCCCGCCGAAGTGCAAAGCGAGACGGCAAAACAGCCCCACGAGACACAATGAGGCCGAGAGTGGATGCAGCTAAAGGAAACGTCGGTATCCCGACCGGCATGGCCCCGGCATTCGTAGGCAGGTCGAGTTTGCGCAGCCCAATCGCCTCCGTGGTGAATAATCGAGCGGCGGAGACGCCCAATCGTCCCGTGTACGATGTGTATAGGTGCTTTTTTCCGTTGCGCATCACTGGCAACCCGCTTAAAACTCTGAACCTGTAAGTACAAGCGAGGTGGCCGATGAGGAAGAAGCCATTGTGTAATGCACGGCCAAATGAATGCAAATGAAAGACACGATTCATTTGTTGCGAAGATGGTGCCGGTTTCCTTTTTTGCGCTCCTACGAATGGCAATCTTCGCTTAATTATTGGCGGCTAAAGCGAAAGCGCGAACTACTAGAATTTTGGTTCAAAGCACGCAAATTCAAAGCGAGGACCTTCCTACGTGACACAGCCAAGACCACTTCGATCTTCGGCCAACTAGTTCGCGTCATCTTAACGAAAGTTTTCTTCTCCGTCGCACTCGTATTTGTTTTTCTTATTTTGGAGCGGCAGTTCGGACAATGGATGACAATTTGGAGTCCAAGTTGGTTGCATCTTGTGCCCGATAAAGAAGCCCAGCGCGAGTTTTTCACAACACTCGGCGCGATCTCTGCCGCGCTCCTTACCCTCTACTTCACTGCCGTCAGCGTCGTCGTCAGCACAGCTTACTCGCGAACACCGGGCAACATCCGTTCTTTGATAATCGGGGAAGAAGTTGGAAGTGTCTATTTTGCTGTTCTTGCCCAATTTGTCGGCGTCGTAACCGTCATGCTTACTGGTCTTGCATTCGGCTATCGCATTGGCGCTTTGAACACACTCTTTTTGTCGCTCCTTTGCCTATTTTCGATATTTGGGTTTGTATTACTAGGCGTTCGCGCCTTCAAGTATTTTGATCCTACAGAGCTTGTGTCGCTCCTGAACCGTCGCCTTCTAGTAGAAATACGATCTGTTACGCCAAGTGGGTATCAATGGACAGATCAATCGTTTCAATCTCACCACCAACATCAGGCTGAAATCTTGTTAGGGAACTATTCGGACTTGATAACGGTGGCATCTCAAGAAGAGAATTTTCACGGCAAGGGCTTGGTTGAATTGGGGCGAGGGTTGCTGCTGATCTCAAGTGTATACGCCAAAGAAAAGGTAAGGGTTCCGTCACAGAGTTTTTGGTTCAGACGGACTTACAAACACAACAGCTGGCTTTTGGCATCCCACAACCAACTGGAAATGGCGTTGATGACGGGAACAACAATCCAACCAGATACCGTACCAGACCTCCTGTGGTTTGAGACCGATGCCGCCAAACTCCTCGTAGAGATACTTCGACAACTAGGGCAGCGGCGGGATTCTGCCGGAACCATTGCATTGGCGTCCAGTCTGCAGATCCACATGCGTGGCATGGGCGAATGCCTGGCGGTCGAAGAGGCGCTGAGGATATTTAAGGCCATTGTTCCCACGTTGCGTTCACAATCGGGCAGTGAAAGAATTGTAATCAACGAAAACGACCGGAATCGTTTGGCAATTTCGGAATTGTACTCGATCGCGCTGGTAAATGTATTGCTAGGTACTACCAGCGCACTGGAGAAGTTGAGAGCAGACTCGCTCGGAGAATTTATTCAATCAGTCAACTGGCTTCAGCCGGAAACTCTTACCGCCGGCAACATTCTGCCCCGTAGAGTAATTCAACAATTAGAGTTTCTTCAAGAGCGTCTCCAATTTGAAAGTTGCGCTGAAGGGAACATCATCAGCCCCGAATGGTTCCAAATCGAACTACTTGCGCTCGCTTTTGTTCGCTTTCTCGACGACGTAACCAAGAGTCTTCTAGAGGAATGCGAGATCACATTTGGTAACGAGGCCGAAGACCAGTTGGCCAAACATAATTTTGTTTTGGTGGTCCAACTGGTGCAGCGCGGCTTGGAAGGCTGTGATAAACTTTCAAAGCATTTCATCAAGTACAAATCGTGGCACGAGGAGTACTCCGCTTTGAATCGCAGCACAGAATACGAGTGGCCGAAGATTGATTGGGATGCACTTGGCCAACGAATAGCCTCCTTGCGAGAGCGTCTTGTCATAGCCTTGGCAAAATCTTCAAATGCATTGGCGAAAATTCCTGAATCGCAATCCTGGCCGGACTTCTTCGGCCACGCCTACACCGTGTTGGCGGAAGAATGTTTTACGGCGATGGCGACTAAGAGAGAAGACTTGTTCCAAACCGTCTTCCCTCCGTTTTTCAACTTGGTGTTACACGCAAACGAGAAATTGCGACAAAAGTTTGCTGACGATGCCCAAAACATTCGTTTGAGCATTGAACCACTTGCAGATTTGATGGCAGTGTCAGGTTTCGCAGCGGTCTTCTCCGAATTGGATGGTACGAAACTTTGGGAACAAGTTGTGCGATGTTGGGACAAGTGCTTTACGCTCAATGAGGATGAGAAACTCAGGCAACATTTCATCAAATTACTTTGCATTGCGGTCGAGCCGAATTGGCGAATTGCCCCGCGAAGCGTTATGCGAACCCGATGGCAGCAGATGTTTGAACGTGAACTTGATTCACGTGGATTGGTTTCTGATACGCCTCTCCGTGGGGGTTACCACGATGACACTCTGAAGCATCACAGTCCATTAGTGCGTGCTGCTTGTCGTTCAATCAACATTCGTACGGATATGTGTGACGTGTTTCTCGCGCTTTACATCTTCAAACGTCCAGAATCGGCGAGCGCCAAAAAACCGCATGACGTGGAGCATTTCGAGAGAGCCTTGCAACGCGAAGTCGATGGTGGAAACGAAAATGAATAAACGCCGTTCATCAGGACCAATTCGTAAGCGGCGGGGGATTTTTTATCACTCGCTGCCGACTATGGGAAGCTTCACCGGGTTTTACATGCACATGTTCCCAGAGGATGTTTCCCTCAGCATTATGCCCATCGGCGGACATAGCTCGCGCCCAAATTTTGAGGTCACGCTTTGCCCCGCTGATAAAAGGGTAGAAGGAATTATCAGAGCGGGACTCGCTGACGATTACCATGGAAGTTCATTGGCAGACACTTTATATGAGTTGTTTCGATTGGTGGCGGCTGACTTGTGCGCTGCCGAGCACGCCATATTCGAGATCGTTTATCTTGAAGAGCCTGACACCGAAAAGGTGGTCGGTTTTGAGTTGGCTTTCATCAGCGAAGCGCAAGTTGTTGAGAAAAAGGGGCAGCTTTACCAATTCGTTCCACCGGAACTTGCAAGAGAGCGTAATGTTCCTGAGCTGATCCCCTTGGCAAGAGAAGATCTGATTGTATTCAAAGCGCCAGCAGGTTTTGAGAAAGCTCTCCGCGATGTGAGATTGAGTCTGTCACAATTGGACAAATTGCAGTATCCGGCCCTCATGTTGGAAGCGACAGAGAGGAATGTGCCCTACGATTTTAAAGTTCACGAACGGTCAATGCATCTCGCCTTGCTAGAAGCGGTGAAGCCAATCGGATGGAACGCACGAGGCTCGTTCAACGACTGTGTTTTGAGCTACTATTGGATTCACCTGTCGCTAACATTTGAGAAGTTCAAAATCCAATTGCGAGAAGCCATGCTGACGACACTGAATAGCGGCCTTCAGCACATTGGTGCAAAAATAGGCTTCAATGCTCAAATCAGAATTGATGGACTTCCAACCCTCGCTGATGTTGATGCTGCAAACCAGAACTTGGATTCTGGCGCAATGCCCTTCACAGAAGTAATGAAACCATTCGAGTTGCGTTGACGAAGTTTCCACGTCTCGGACTTTGGCTTTCTGCTTCGAGGAACTGCGTCTCGCCCTACCCTCGGACTCGGCTTCCCACGCTACACCGGACGGGTGTGTATCGGATATCGATATTTGTGCTGGACGAGGTGGGCCGGGGGTGGTAGGATGGGAGGAGTTCATTGATATAAGTGGAAGGCGGAATGGATTGAAAGGCACTCCCCCTCACCTTAATCCTCTCCCTCAAGGGCGAGGAGACGGATCCGAAACACCCCTCACCTTAATCCTTTGCTCCGAACTCCGGTCCGGAGGTTCGGAGCGTCTCGCGGACTCGGCTCCCCTCAAGGGCGAGGAGACAGCGGGCGGAGAGGCGGCGGGGACCCCGTATA
>Ga0265338_10002651_pt1 | contig 26335 bp, 30 predicted proteins | sample 42126metaG_FD_193579 | JGI IMG/M metagenome (GOLD analysis project Ga0265338, IMG submission 193579) | Rhizosphere microbial communities from Carex aquatilis grown in University of Washington, Seatle, WA, United States - 4-21-26 metaG | ecosystem: Host-associated > Plants > Roots > Rhizosphere...
TCCACCGCGGGGCTTCGAACGGCTGGTCCAGCGAAACGTTGACGAGAGTCACACCTGTGGAGGCAAACATGGCTTGGGGGCAAAGCAAAGAGACGCAAATCGCCCCCTTCAAGGAACTCATGAAGGCTTTTTTCATCTTAAATCTCCGCCAACTCAATGGCTCGGCTCATTACGGTTTCAAACTCGCCGATCAAGCCGTCAAGTTTCGATTTTTCAGTGAGCTCCGAAATCATTTTCTCGGGCGCGAAGCTCAAGGCCTCGCAACGCTCGATTAATTTTTCCAACTTGCCGGCGAGCTCATCGCGCAAACTGGGCGGCGTGTGCTCAAGCAAACGTGAGAGTTCCAAATTCGCTCCGCCCTGCTCTGAGATTTGGCCGAGAACGTAGTAAATCGCATTCGTCAGCTCGACACCGACGCGGCGGAAGTCGTTCTTCGTGGCGAATTCGCGGATTGTTTTCAACCGGCGCTTCATCACAATTTTAAGTGAGGCGCGCTTCGGCTTACGTTTTAGACTCGTGAAACCGCGCCAACCGAGCATTCCGAACACGCCGAGATAAATGATCGCCGTGAAACCGGCCATGGCGGCATTCGACAGCGTCGGGACTTCCAGATCCATCGAGAGTGTGGGCAGCGCAGGTTCGGCGGGCTGAGCGGGCCCCCCGGGCGCACTCGTGCCCGAAACGCCGGCTTGACCCGGCAGAGCCGGCGGCGCCGGAGTGGTGGCCGAACCGGTCACCGAAATGTTGAGCGGCTGCGACGCAATGTTCGTGTATTTCTGGCTCTGCGGATCGAAAACCGAAGTGGTGACAGGTGCAATATTAAACACGCCCGGTTGCCGTGGGATGATCATGACCTCGAACTCTTTGTAGCTCGTGCCGTCTTTCATGTATTTAGACGAGTTTTTCTGATCGTAGAGTTCAAAACTAGGCGGCAGATCGAGCTTCGGCAACTCAATCAATTTTGCATTGCCTTGACCTTCAAAGCGCACGCGCAACGTGACCGGCTGATTGACGGCGCCGACGGGAGGTTCAAAGGCAGCCGTCACGCGGAAGTGCCCGACCGCGCCCGAGTAATTCGCAGGCTTGCCGTTGACCGGGACTTCTGAGACCTCGACTGAAATCGGACGGCTCGCCTTGGTGAACACATAAGGACGGCCGAAACCGAAATTCGCCGGCGTAATGACGGTACATTTGGCTTTATAAGGATCGATCGTGGCCTTACCGGCCTTGATCGGAAACAGAGCATACGAGACCAGCAACGCTTTTTGATAGGGAATGCCGTTAATGACCGCCGACTCAAAATTCAAGCGCGTCGCCATATCGATCTCTTCTTTCCAAAAACCTTTGAGATCGGGGTATTTGAGAGTGTCGATGTCGCGGATCTGTCCACGCGTATAGAGATAATAGGACACGGTGATCTGCTCGCCGACAACCGCTTTGGTTTTATCGGCTTCGGCGGAAATAAAAAACGCTTCTTCCGGATTGATCTGCTGCGGTTGCCCTTGGCCCTGGCCTTGGCCTTGGCCTGGCGCACCTCGCGGCATCATGCGGTTCTGCAGCATTTGGTTGAACATCTCTTCCATGCTGTCCATGTCATCGCCGAAGGGATCTTGTTGCTGCTGCCGTTGGCGCTGGGCCTGCTGCCGATTCTGAGGCTGCGAGCGGGCGTTAGTCGCCGACACTTTAATTTCTTTGGTCTTGTAAGATTGTCCTTCAACTGTCACCGAAATCGGGGGGATCTCAAGCACGCCCTTTTGCTGGACAGCCAACATGTACGTGAAATTGCGCGTTTGCGCCGTCTGAAATTTACCGTTAGCGAAAAAACTGCGAACCTCTGTGCCCGAAGACGTATTGATCAAATCGAAACCGCTCAAAGGCGGAATGTGCGGCTCATCGACGTTGATGCTGCTGTCGGCGGAAACACTGACCGTCAAATTGATCACATCGCCCAATCCGACTTGATTGCGGTCGACCGTCGCGCTGACTTGCACGTTTCCCGCTCGCGCGAATGCCGGAAGAAGGAGTGCGAAAAATAAAACTTGCCGGAATACCTGTACCATAATTACCAATCCTTACCGCGAGGCGCTTCTTTCGCATTGCGCTCGTATTCTTGCGCGCGAATAGCTTGCTCTTGGTTTTTGATCTCATCCAAAATTTTCTTCACGTCTTGCTGAGAGAGGTCTTTGCTGTCGAAAGGCTTCGGCTGCTTTTTCTGGTCTTTTTGTTGGTCCTGCTGATCTTGCGGGCTTTGATTCTTATTCTTGTCGTTTCCCTGACCGTCTTTTTGCTGCTGATTCTGATCGCCTTTGCCGCTTTTATCTTTGTTGTCTTTGTTTTCGCCCTGGCCGTCGCCGCCACCGCCCTGCCACAACAGTTCGATATTGGTTTTCACTTCTTTAGAATCCGGCACCACCGCCAAGCACTCTTGATATGCCGCCAAGGCCTCTTCGATCTTGTGCTGTTTTCCAAGGACATTGGCCAAATTGAACAGCGCCTCAAAGTGCTCGGGAGAATTCTCGGGAAGTATTTTAAGCGCGCTCTTATAAGCTTGCTCGGCCTTATCCCACTCTTCGTTCGCCTCGAAAGTCAGCGCCAAGTTCAGGTGGATCTCAGGATTTAACGGATCGACCTCAAGTGCTTTCAAAAAACTTTGATACGCGGGATAGTACGCCTTCTCATTGTATTTCTTCAGAGCTTCGCGGTTGCGCATATACGACTCGACCGTCGTCGCCTGCGCCACGCTCGCCAAACCCAAAATAAGCAGGATCAAACCACGTCTCATTGCTGAGGCACCTCGAAGCGGCCCTTCCAGATGCGGCCTTCGCCCCTGCGTTCACCGAGGAACAACTCAATTAACGCCAATAAAATGCCGAGGAAAAGGACCGACTGATAGTGCTCGTTGTAATGGCTGATTTCCATCGTATCGAGCTGCTTGCGCTGCAATTGATCGATATTGTCTTTTAAATTCTTGACCGCGTCGCCGCCGAACGTGACCTGCTGATAAGTTCCGCGGCCGGCTTCCGCTAAGCGTTTGAGTGACTCGCCCGTGGACTTGGTGATGACCGTTTGTCCGCTCTTGTCTTTCTTATAGCCGACCAGATTGCCTTGGTTATCGCGCACGGGAATCTGGCCGCCGGCCTCGGTGCCGAAGCCTAGAGTAAAAATACGAATGCCCTCGCCGGCGATTTTTTCGGCCTGGTCCAACGCGCCCTTTTCATTGTCTTCACCATCGCTGGCGATGATGATGACTTTGGTTACATCTTGCTTATCGTCGCCGTCGACACCTCCGCGCTGGAGAGCCGTGTAGCATTCGTTGAGAGCGCGGCGAAAATCCGTGCCCTGCGTAGTGACTGCACTTGTCGACAAAGAATCGAGATACATTTTGATCGCCGATTTGTCATTGGTCATCGGCGACAGCGTGATAGCCGATCCGGCGAACGCCACGACACCGACTTTATCTCCGCTCAACGAATCGACAAAGCGCTCGAGTTCGCGCCGCGCGAGCTCGAGCCGCGACGGGCGCGCGTCTTCGGCGAGCATGCTGTTCGAAACGTCAACGGCCAACATGATCTCGAGGCCCTCGCTCTTGGCTTTCTGCTTGCTCTCGCCCGATTGCGGGCGCGCAAGTGCGATCACAAAAAAGAACAGTGCCAGACACTGGAGAATCATCTTTAGGCGGCGCTTGCGTGTGCTGACCGAACGCATCAGAAACTGCGCAATCTTAGGCGCGATTTGCGAAGTTACGATTTGAGTCGTGCGTTTGGTCGTCCACCACACGAGCACGATCAAAATCGGAATGAGCCACAAAAGTGACAGGGCCGCGTGATCTTCAAAGCGATATTCAAACATCTACGGTCCCTTTCTGAGCAGCGTGGCTCCCAAAAATACCGCGGCAAAGTACAGCATGACGGCCCACTGCAGATATGGCGGGAACAGCTCCGCATAACGCGTGAACTGCGAGGTCTCGATATTGGTCTTTTCCAGCGAATTAATTTCTTTGAAAACTTCGCGGAGCGCATCACCGCTCGTGGCGCGCCAAAATTTGCCGTTCGTTTCCTGCGCCATCTTCTGCAGGAGATCGACGTTCACGTCGGAATGGATGGGCCGATAACGCTTCACTTTACGGCCGAAGACGTCTTCCATAATAACAGGTAATTGCGATTCGCCATCGCGGCCGATGCCGATCGAGTAAATCTTGATGCCGTAGCCCTTAGCGATATCGATCGCCGTGTCGGGATCGATCGTTCCGGTATTGTTCTCCCCGTCCGTCATCAAGATGATCACGCGGCTCTTCGCCGTGGAATCTTTGATGCGGGCAACGCCGTTCGCAAGCGCAACGCCGATGGCGGTTCCCATTTTAATATTGTGCGCGGTTTCGACTTCCGAAAGGTTTTTGAGAAGCAGCGGGTAATCGAGAGTCATCGGCACGCGCGTGTAACTTTCGCCCGCAAACACGATCAAGCCGATACGGTCACTCACGCGGCCCTTGATAAACTTGGTCATCGTGTCTTTGGCGCTCTCGATCCGGTTCACGGGATCCATATCCTCGATGAGCATACTGTCTGAAATATCGAACACGATCATGATGTCGATGCCCTCGACATTGCGTTTGATTTTGGTATCGGCCTTTTGCGGACGCGCCAGCGCAACTATCGCCAAAGCAATGGCTAAAAGCTTGACCGCCGTCGGCAACCACGCAAACCGCGACCGGTAACCGCGGTGAACTTTTAAAAAACCGCTCAAGTGTGAAAACTGAACCGTGGCCGTGCGGCGGTGGCGCGCATACCAAATCCAAGCGCCAAGCAGCGCGAGCGGAATCAAAATCAAAAAGGCAATGGGAGTCGCCCACACGGTCACGCACGGCCCCCTTCCAGCTTTTCAGCCGTATCGAGGCTCATGCGGTACATCTGGTCGAAATCTTTCGACGTGACCTCAGTGCGCGCTTTCAAGTGATCCAATTCCCGCAACGTCTTGCGCAGAGGAATTCCCGAGGCACGATAAACTTTGCGGTGGCGTTGCTTGAGATCCCGTAAGATCGAACGGTTTGACCAATCGAAGGCAGGAATTTTAAACTGGCGCAGAACGAACAAACGGAATTCGCGGTTGAGATCCTCACCGAGTTTTTTGAGATCGGCCGGATCCTTAGCCGTGTGCATGCGCCGGCTGAGGAGGCGCGCATCCCGGTAAAACTGATGAAGAGGCGGTATGGCTGTTCGGTGGCGCTCGAGGTCCTCGAGCATACGGCGGCGCTGCTGATATTTGCGCACTTTGCGCACCACAAAGAAAATTGCGGCCGCCAGGATCACGCAGACAAGAATCACAAACCATAGCGGAAGACTCAGCTTCCATGGACCGAAAGATCCGTACGGAGTATTCTGTTCGTTCGGCTTCAGCACCGACTTCACCGTCCACTTGGGATGCGAGACTTCGAAACCTCTCTCACTGCCCGGCGCCCCTTGCAGTACGCGGATATATTCCGGCACATGATCGCCGGGTTTGTACGAGGTGACTTCATACTGCGCGTCGTTCGGGTCTTGGCGGACAACTTTCAAAATGTAGAGCGTGTAATTCTCTTCGGGCTTGGCAAAGGCTATGTGCGGTTTGGAGGAATCCCAGCTCACGGCGATGTCGCCGTGACAGTTCATGCCGAAGCGCGAACCGACGGTCAGTGCCGCCATGTCACCGGCGTCTTTGCCGGTCAGCGCCGCTAAGTCACAAGTCCAAACCGGAACGTCACTCATCGCCCGCTCCGGCGTTTAAAAAATTGCAGCAGCGGCGTCACTAAATCGCCGTCGGTGCGAATTGGAATCATCTCCACTTGCGCCCGCCGCAACTCGGCCTCGCGCGCGCTGACCATTCCGCTGAGATACTTTTGATATTCTTTTTTGAAAACAGGCGACGACGTATCGACGGTGACCGTTTCTCCAGTCTCAGGATCTTCAAAATCTACAAGGCCCATCGAGGGAATATCAACTTCGAGTTTGTCTTCCAAAATCACGGCCGCCGTGTCGTGCTTCCTGCCCAAGTGGCGCAAGCTGCTCTCAAAATTTTTATCGATGAAATCACTAATGACGAAGACATGGGCCTTTTTCTTTAAAACTGCCAGCAAGTGATCGAGCGCCACGCTGATATCAGTTCCGCGGCTTGCGGGCTTATGGAAATAGAGATCGCGAATAATGCGCATGCATTGGCCGCGGCCTTTTTTCGGCGGGACGTACAATTCAATCTGATCGCTGAACAAGACCAAACCGACGGCGTCCTCGTTACCCGTAGCGGCGAAACTTAAAAGCGCGGCGACGTGCGCGGCGACTTCGCCCTTGAAATATTCCTGACTTCCGAAATCCTGCGAACCGCTGACGTCCACTGCCAGCATCACCGTCATCTCGCGCTCTTCGTCATGCTTTTTGATATAAACTTTTTCAGTGCGCGCGTAGAGCGGCCACGAGATCTGACGGACGTCGTCGCCCGGCACATACTCGCGGAATTCAGAGAATGTCATCCCCTGGCCCTTGAAAGCCGAGTGATACTCCCCGATAAACATGTTGTTCACTTTCTTACGGGTCGAGATCTCGAGGAGTTTAACTTTCTTGAGGAGCTCGGGAGGTAAACTCAAACTACGGCACCTCGATGTGACTCAGAATTTCTTTGATGACGCCGTCCGTAGTCATGTCCTCGGCCTCCGCTTCATAAGTCAAAATCAACCGGTGCCGCAAAACATGGTATGCAATAGCTTTGATGTCGTCTGCGGTTACATACCCACGGCTGCGCAGAAACGCGTGGGCTTTTGCGGCCCGAGTCAAACTGATTGTCGCGCGCGGCGAAGCGCCGACTTGAATCAACGGAATCAAAGACGCTAAGCCATGTTCTTTCGGCTCGCGCGTGCTCATCACGATTTCTACGATGTAATTTTTAATTTTTTCGTCGACATAAATCATATCGGCGGTCGCGCGGGCGCGCAGCAAGTCCTCTTTTGTGCAGACCGTGCCAATTGCCGTCAGCGTATCGCTCGACATGCGGTTCAAAATTTCCATCTCCTCGGCGCGCTTTGGGTAGGTCACCACGATCTTGAACATAAAGCGGTCCATCTGGGCCTCGGGCAGCGGATAGGTTCCTTCTTGCTCGAGCGGGTTCTGCGTCGCGAGAACCAAGAACGGTTTTTCCAAAGCGTAGGACGTATCGCCGATAGTCACCTGCTTCTCGGCCATGGCCTCAAGCAAAGCGCTCTGAACTTTGGCGGGCGCACGGTTAATCTCGTCGGCCAAAACAATGTTGGTGAAGATCGGGCCTTGGCGCGGCACGAATTCACCGGTCTTCGGATTGAAGATCATGGTTCCGATCAAATCCGTGGGCAGCAAGTCAGGCGTGAACTGGATGCGTTGAAACCCAAGATCGATCGCTTTCGCCACACTTGAAATCGTCAGCGTTTTGGCGAGGCCCGGCACGCCTTCGAGGAGCACGTGGCCGCCCGTAAGAAGTCCCATCAAAATGCCTTCGAGCATTTCCTTTTGCCCGACGACCACTTTGCTGACTTCCTTCATCATCCGGTCGACGAATTGACTTTCCTTTTTGATCGTTTCGTTCAGTTGCATCAGGTTCAAATCCACAATTACTCCTATTGCCTGCTTGTCGTCTGACAGAGTATCTAGTTTAATCTAGGAAATATCTCGATGGCGAGGGTTGATTGCTGAAAGCATGGCTTAGTCCTAAATGGCGAATTTGGATTTTTCTAGTCTTAGCCAACGCGGCGTGGATCGCCGCGGGGTGGATTTGGGTCGATCGTGAGAAATGGCTCTGGATCACGCCTTTTGCGCTGAGCATTAACGTGCTTCTTTTGACCTACGACCAGGTTCTTCACTTCCGGCAATTGGGTGGAACTCCCCTCAACGGGAATGATCCGTGGGGACTATTAAAAATCGTTCATGAGTTAAGCGCGGATCTCGGCGTCGCCGCTCCGCAGACATTTCTTCTCAACACGGCGAGCGCGCAGGTTTTCGCGTATGCAAAGACGCGCAACAGAACGCGGCTGTTTGTGAGCGAGGGCGCCTTGACTTTATTGACCGAACGTCAATTGCGCGCGGTTTTGACCTTTCAGATGTTGGCGATTCGCGACCAGTACCATGTGTTGAATTACTGGATGGCGGCATTGCTCGACATGTTTTTGCGCGTGGGCCGCACGGTCGAAAAAGCGTTTGCCTTTATCTTCGGTTGGGCGCCGCCCTTGGCCTCGTGGTTTATTTCACCATGCATGTGGCTCCTTCGCGCACTCTTGATCAGCCCCGACGATTTTCGCCGGCTGGACCAAGAAACCGCGCGCCATATCGACAACCCGGAAGACCTCGCCCAAGCGCTTTGGAAACTTGACGCTTACGCGCAGACGAAACCCTGGCCTGAACCTTGGATATTTGCGCATATGTGTATGGTGAGTCCGATCAGTTTCAAAAAATCGGCCGGCTTCGTACGCGTGCAACCGCCCTTGCAGGGCCGAATCAAAACACTCATCGGTCGCTATCCCTTATAGGAAGAAGCTATGGAAAAAAAACAGCCCCAACAACTCTCCGACCTTCCCGTTAACTTTACGACTCTCTTGTTATCTCTGGCGTCCTCGGCTGTCCTGGCGCTGGGTTTGGAGAAAAATCCGCACACAAATCAGTTCGAAAAAGATCTCGATCTCGCTAGATTCAATATCGACATGCTGAAACTATTGAAAGACAAAACCAAGGGCAATCTTACGACAGATGAGCAGCAGTTTCTGGACACCGTGATCAACGACTTGCAAATGAAGTTCGTGTACGTGAACCAGAATCAGGAGCCAAAAAATTGAAACGCGTCCTTCTAGCTTTAGTCTGTGCGTGCTCGCTCGCTTTGAATGCCGCTGAACCCATTGCGATTCCGAAAGTCAAACCGGGCGAGCCGCTCCCAGCCGATCTTTTCATACAACTCGCGAAGGCCGTGAATCCAGCGGTCGTAAATGTGTACACGACATATATTCCCAAAGGCCGCGCGTTCCCGGGCGGCCGCGGTATGCCGAATGATCCGCTTTTTGAGATGTTCAACCAATTTATGGCGCCCTACGGCGGCCAGGCCCAGCCGCAGCAGTCGCTCGGAACCGGTTTCATTATCCGCGAAGACGGTTTGATTTTGACCAACAACCACGTCATTGATCACGCCGACGTCATCAAGGTTCAACTCACTGAGACCGGCAAAGAGAGCTTCGACGCGAAACTCGTCGGCCATGATCCGCGCCTCGACATCGCCTTAATTAAAATCGATGCGAAGAGAAAATTGCCCTTCGTAAAACTCGGCACGAGCGCCGGTGTGCAAGTCGGCGAATGGGTCGCGGCGTTTGGAAATCCTTATGGCTACGGCCACACGATGACTAAAGGGATTGTCTCGGCCCTGGGCCGCGAAATCGACGAATTGAACAGCCTTGCGCCTTTCATTCAAACTGACGCCAGCATCAATCCCGGAAATTCCGGCGGTCCGCTCGTCAACACCGCCGGTGAAGTCATCGGCGTGAACACCGCGATCGATGCGCGCGGGCAAGGCATCGGCTTTGTGATTCCGATCGACAATGTCAAAGCCGTGCTGCCGGCTCTCGAAAAAGAAGGCAGCGTGAAGCGCGCCTTCCTAGGCGTGCAAATGGTCGACATCGACGAAGAAGGCGCGCGGTCAATCAATCTCAAGCAGACCGAGGGCGCACTCATCACCCAAGTCATTCCCGGCACACCCGCACAGAAAGCGGGAATACAGGCCTACGATTTGGTCACCGAGTTCAACGGAACCAAAGTCAAATCCACCCACGATCTCTCGAAAGCCGTCGCCAATTCGGCCGTCGGTCAAACCGTGAAGATCTCGGTGATTCGCAACAGCAAGCCGAGAACGCTCAACATAGCGCTCATGGCGGAAAAAGATATCAAAGCGCAAAAGCTGCCCATCACTAAGGGTCCCAAGGAAGGCACGGTCGCGCCGTTTTCACTCGGCTTCGTCATGTCCGAATACTCCAACGGCCTGGCTCAGGAATTCGGCCTTCCGCGGCTCACTCAGGTGCGTCCGGTCGTGATCGCGGTCGATCCTTCGGGCCCCGCCGCCCAAGCCGGTATCGCTCCAGGTGATATCGTTCTCGACGTCAATCGCAACAGCACCAGCCATCCCAAAGATGTTGTGAAAAGCCTCAAGGGCGGAACGATCAATATCCTTCGCATCTTAAAGCAGGACCGGGTCGTCCTTGTCTCAGTTCGAGCCAGTTAGGTTAACCGACTAAAGTCCAGTCTCCATTAAGCCGATAGTCTAGATGGACGTGTGTATGAACAACGTTCCATTGGTACGTCGAGCGCATCCACGAGTTTGAACAGCTACGGAGGCAACATATGAAGATCACTGAGGTGAAGGTCTTTCCCGTCAACGAAGAACGGCTGAAAGCTTATGTTACGATCACGATAGATGGCGTCTTCGTCGTTCGCGATTTGAAAATCATCAAAGGCAACGACGGACTCTTTGTCGCCATGCCTTCCAAAAAACGCAAAGACGGTCAGTTCAAAGACATCGCGCATCCCTTGAATCAAGAGACGCGCAATGAAATCGAGCGCGCTGTATTTGAAGCGTTTGAGAGCGAGGTCCGCTCAATGGGCGCGAACCTCGATGAAATCCGCCGCGAAGGCAGCGGTGACGATTACTAGAAGGGCCGGCAGCCCGTCGTTCCGCAAGAAGTGGCCTCTTTCACGCTCGGCTTCGGGCCTAGTATTAAGCATCTTTCGTCATGCAAGATGATGTGTTTCAAGAAGCCGATCGGCTCTTCTTTGTCTTCGACACAGCGAACGACGTAGCCACCAATTTTATTATCCCATTCGGCGCCCCAGCCGATGTCGTCCTTCGGGAGCCGCGGCGGCAAGATAATTTTCTCAGGGAGAGCCGCAATACTTTGGCATTTGAGGTTGATATTGTCGCCTCCACCCATATCGTTCGGGCCCTGCGGGCGCGGTGAGAGGGGGTTGCCATCCGTGTTTGCAACGACTTTGCCGTTAAAGTCGAAGTAAAGCATTCCGTCGGCGAGATAATATTCAACGTCAAACGTTCCTTCGCGGCCGTCGGTGCCACATTCTAAAACCGTAGCGCGCGCTTGCGCAGCGAAACTCATCGCAAGTATCAAGATCAAGGTTTTCATAAATCCTCACACAATGGGGGTTAAACATTCCTGGACCGTGGCCATATTGCCGCAGTGAGTCTTAAAAGGAAATCAGTATATTCCCTACACTTCTGTTCGGAAAATCCGAACAATACATCTATGACTTTGGATCAATTGAGGTATTTCCTCGCGGCGGCCGAACATGAGCACATCCATCGTGCCGCCAATTCGATTTCAATCAGCGCGAGCGTGATCAGCCAAGCCGTTAAAAGCCTGGAGGAGGAACTCGCCTGCACGCTTTTCCATCGCGAGAAAAAACGGCTGCGCCTGACCCAAGACGGCGTCCGCCTTTTGGAGCATTCTAAAGATGTGTTGTCGCGTGTGGATGGTTTAAGAAAGGAAATGAGCCGCAAGGATTTGCCGCTGAAGGGGCACTTCCGCGTCGGCGCCAGTCATTCGCTTGCGACGAGCGTATTGACGCCACTCTTGAGCAAGATGCTCGACAAGCATCCTGAACTCAGTGTTGACGTCCACTCGCTGGCGTCTTGGGACATGATCGATCAAGTGCTCGCGGGCAAACTCGATTTCGGATTGGGTTTCAGTCCCGTGCCTCACCCGCAATTGACTCTTGAACTCGTGTTCACCGGCATCAATAAGATTATCGTTCGCAAAGACCATCCTATATTCGAACGGCGCGCGCGCGAGCACTATAAACTGTTAAACGATTACGCCGGCACGGTCCATCTCGCCACGGAAAAAATTCTGATGGCGCGGCACTTTCCGTTTCTGAAGTCGATGCAACTCGACCGCAAAATCAATTTCGGTTTTAACAGCGACTTTGTGGCCATCGAAAACGTCCGCCACAGCGACAACTGGGCGCTGGTCCTCGATATGGTGTATGACGAAAACAAGAAATTCGTTCGCGACGTACCCTACCCCGGCGAAAGCAACTCGAATTACACCGTGCAAATCGTGAAACAAAAATCCCGCCGTACCGATGCCTTCCTAGACGAGGCTTTCTCGGCAATCCGGGCCCATTTTCTAAAGTTGGGTGACAAAATTGAATGACCGGTGGGCGCGCGGTCTCTTGCTGGTGGTCCTGTCGGATCTCCTGTGGGGCGTGCAACCGTTCGGTCTAAGCTCATTGATTCACGTGTTCGATGCGAACACACTGGCGTTCCTAAAAATGTTTTCGGCGGGGATCTTTCTTCTGCCCGTGCTGGCGGCGCGCCGGCAATTCGTGGACTATCGCGCGCGCGGACGCGGACCATTGAAGCTTTTGGTGCTCGCCGCAGTGTCATTGACGGTCAGCTATCTCACCTACGCGCTCGAGTTCAAATTTCTCACGCCTGACAACACGCAACTCTATTTACAAACATCGCGCATTTTTCTGGCGCTGATAGGCGTGTTTGTCTTTCGTGAAATTTTCCGGGCCCGTCAATGGGCGGGACTGATGATCGTGTGCATCGGCTATGTTTTCTTTTACTTCGATCAAAGTAAAATCGTCTCCACGATGAACGTCTACAGCATCGGTGTCGCCATCGCGATGGTCGCCTCGCTCACCTGGGCCATTTTCGCGGCCGCGCAAAAGCGCCTGATGTCCGACTTCACAGCCGATCAAACCTTGCTGTTCATGTATGTTTTAGGTTCGGTGTTGATGCTGCCATTTGTGAACATTTCGCCCCTCGCGGGCCTGAATACTGGACAATGGTTCGCGCTGTTGATCGTGTGCGTGAGCAATCTCGCCGCGTTTACCTGTTTCTCGACGGCCCTCAAGTATTGGCAAGCTTCGCGTGTAAGCGCGGTTTCGTGCCTCACGCCTCTGGCGACGATTGCAATCTCACAAGTGGTTTCGCTCTTTATCGAGTTGCCGGTCCAAGAGGTGCTGAGCGCAATGGCCTATGGAGGCATTGCGCTCGTCGTTGCGGGATCAATTATGATTTTGTGGGAACCCGCTAAATCTTAAATAAATCGGCATTGAAAACATAGATCTCTTCGTCTTTCGAGTCGCGGATCAATGTCAGGTTTTGCTCAATCGTATCCAGAATATTTTGTTTGATTTTTAAAATCGTCGAGCGCGAAGCCGTGAACGCGCTCGTGTAGTGCACATCCTCTTCCCGCCGCGCTAACACGCGGCTCAACGCCTTGGCCCGCCAATTCAGGTGATGGTTGTTCAAGTGTACGGAGTCCTTGTTGAGAAATAAATTGAAGGTGCCCGCCGACAATCCGTTCTTGTCTTGAATCACAAAGCCGTTCTTTAATAAAAATTCGAGCGCTTCCGAGACTTCGCCGACCTCCACGCCAAGATGTGAGGCGAGCGCACCGCGGTCGCGCAATTCCGGAATCAAAACGCCGAGATGAACCGCCAGATAGATCCATGAGCTATAGTACTTGGCCTTCACGTCCTCCGACATTTCCGCTCGCCGATCGAGGCGGCCCGACACGCTCAAGTGATCGCGGCGGCTCGTCTCCAGCGATTGACGGTAAATCGCGCGCAACTCCGGAGAACCCGCGCGGTCATGGTTGAGCAGATCCAAAAAGAAGCGCGTCTCGGGCGTCGAGAGCTGAAAGAACCGGCAGGCTTTCTCGCCCTGCTCGAGGGTCAGGTGCGATTTCTCTTTCAACACCTGCGAGATGTGAGAGGGCGGACATTCCAGCGCGCGGGCGAGCGCCAGGCGCCGGCCGGTGCGGCCTTCCCCCAATTGAGCGGCTAAAAACGGTCGATAATTGAGATATTCATAAATCAAAATATTTTGTGAATTCAATCATCTACATATTAATTTAATTTTTTGTGAAATTAAAGTACTAAAATTAATTAAATAGATCTATAAGCCTAACGCGTAAAGCTATATATTCTGTCTCAGATTGAGACACTTTCTGATGGAGAGTTTATGAAGCACGTAATTTGCGCTCTATTGATGATGGGATCGGCCGCTGCATTTGCTGGCGAAGGTGGCGTGGGCCATGGCGGCGGTGTCGCTTACGACTGCTTTGAGAACGGTCAGCGGAAAGTCTATCTCGCCGACACCTATGAGCTCACGAAGGCTGGCGCCTTCACTAAATTTAAAACCGGTGCCTCCCCTGAGTCAGTCATCGAAGCCGCGGTTGTCATGCTCGAAGCGACGAAGCCCGAGAAGAATATTCCGAATCCCATGAACGCGAGCGAATTCGTGTCGATCGGTTGGTTGGTCAAGCACACGTCGGCGAGCCTCGATTTGCAGCTATCGAATGATCCCCTTCCCCTGCAGACGGATGCCCACATCAATGCGGCACCCCAGGGATGCCAGCTGGCTCAACTCGCGATTCAAGATGTCGGCCTCAATCGCCTCAAGCTTGACTTGAAGTTGTGGGACGAACTGTCCGACATGGACAGAGGCTTATTCAAACTCCATGAAATTTGGATTTCGATCCGCAATCAACCGGGCGCCGACACGACGCCGATCCGCGCGCAGGTCAGCCAAGCCGCCGCGGTTCTCGCCGACCCCAATTTCTCGGAAAGCGCGATGATTGCGAAACTTATCGCCGGCCCTGAGTTTATTCGTACAGGTCTGCCGACGAGCACACGCGCCGAGAAATACGTGCTCGCGCATTGCAATGGCCCGGGCCAACTTCTCCCCGGCTTTAACTTACCGACCTTGAGCGAAGCCTGGTACAACCTCGGTTGCCCGACGGCGAACAGAATTTATACGAAACAGCTGATCGCGCAGGACAAAAAAACCGCTCTGCCGACACTGACGGCGATGCCGAAACAACTGAATTGCCAAATCGTCTCCCACGGCACCGACATGTTGGGTTGGAATCCGACCGCGCAATTCCGCTTGGTGCGCACCGCGGGCACGGGCATGTCGTACTCGCCCGATATCAAGGGCGGAAACGGCTACCTCCCGCCTTCCGGCCGCGAGTTCGAAAAATCGAAATACGAAATTCGCCTCACCGACGGCACCGTCTTCGGCGATCAGGTGAATGAGGACCTGCTCACACACCGCCACGAGCGCCAACGCGGCATCGACGAACTCGGGGACTTGGACTTCCGCGTGTCGTTCACAACGAACAGCAACCGCGTCGGATTCTTCATTAACCAATACTCGCCCATGACGAATTTGTTTTACGGCGATCTCACCCTCGACGACAACGGACGCAACTACACCGCGTTCGGAATCGCCTGCACGGCGCCCTACAATGATGCGAAGTTCGATAAAGATCTTTACGGGTCGTATAACTGAGAGCTAATGCTTGATTAGCGCGAGGACGGCAATCTCGAGTGAAGGACACAGTCCTTGCGGAAGATGCCGTGCTCGTAATTGACCACAAAGCCGCAGTCTCCAACTTTGGCCGCGTACTCAGGCTGCGGGTCATACAAATAAGTTGTGTGAATCTTGCGCCCGCCTACCAGGAAATTCACCGCAATATCGTATTTCTTGTCTTTATTCAGCTTCACCGATTCGATCGAATACGAGTCGGTGCGCTTGTCGAAAAAGATCAACCCTTTCGCATTTAAGACCTCGCCCGTCGCGTAACCCTTTTCGGGGCGGAAGTACTCGAAGTGTTCATGCTTAAAGCATGCGTGAGTCGTGAACGGCGCATAAGCACCTACCAACGCATAAGCGACGGCTTCCTTTGCAACCTTATCCACATCCTTACAATCGGGAGCCGCAACCGCGGCAGACGCTGACACGAGCAGTGCTGTTGCAATCAATTTCCTAATCATTATGGTCCTTCATTTCTCCGACATCGCACTTTGCTTCATTGGGAAACGGCTTGCTCTGGAAGGTGCAATTGGGATTCGAACTGTCGACCCGCACGACCTTAATCTTGCCTTTTGCATCACTGGCGGCGCCATCGTTAACTTTCTTTGCCTCTTGCAAAGCTTCACCTTGGTCCCCACCGGTCGGAGTGCTTCCACCACAATACGAAACGATTCCCACACCGCAGCTTCCCCCCGCCGCTTGATTGATGGAGAAGCAATGCTTGTCTTTATCCACGCTGTTAACCCAAAACACGTGACCGATCGACTCGCCCGAGTGCGTGTAAACGATCATATCTCCCGGCATCAAGTTGCTGCCCGCATTCCCGGCGGGAATGGATTTCAGGCAGGAATTGGAAGTCCCAATGATCTTCATCATATCGCCCGTGTTGAGATTCTCGCAGGGTTTGGAACCTTGACCCGAGGTCGCCCACTTTATGCCGGCGCGGCACATCGTCAGACTGGCGTCGCCGGAGCAATCGAGTTGCGAAGGCACAGGCGGCGGACCGTTTCCACTCATCGGCGCTTTGGCTCCGAGCTCATATTTAATGGGCTGTGAGGCTTTGCCGTCACTCTTAGGTGATGAGCAGTCGCCGGAGTCATTGGGCATAGGGGCTGGGATGACCGGATTCTCTCCGGGTTGGCAGTTGTGAGCTGCCGTATCCAACACCAGGCGACCAGCTCCGGCGATTTGACATCCCGTCGCAATTTCGGTTTTGGCGCGGTCACCGTCAGTGTTCAAGTTGCCGCCTTCACCATTGGTTTCGGCGAAGACATTTGGGCTGACACTAAAAATCACTACAAATAAAAGAGCAAGTTTCTGGGGGGTTAGCATAACAGTGTATCGGAATGATCTGCCCAGATCTTTATCCATATTTCCGTCTCAAATTGAGACGGCTCTACTTGTGCAACCCTACTGTTGTGGCTCAGCGGGCGGTTCCGTGGCGCGCGTTTCCGCATCCGACCAAGTCGCCACTTTTTCAGTGAGCTGCTTAACGTTGGCGTTGAGTTCCCGCAATGACTGAGTCAGTGCCATCGCGCGCCAGTTGAGCCAAATGACCTGCGCGACGAGCATCGTGAGGAGCGCGAGCGCCGCCCAACCCGTCCAAGGCGTCGCCGCTCTTTGGCGGGGCGGTTTTGCCGCAGCCGCCGGTTTCGCGGCTGGAGCAACGGAAGGCGTTGGCTCCCGGCGCGGAACCTGCGGGCCTTCGTCCCAATCCTTCGCCTGCTCACCGATACGCTTGAGCGAGTCAGAGAACGGCTTGGGATCGAGCGCGAGAAATTCGTCAGCGGGCACAGGCTCCGAGATGTCCTCGATTTCCTCTTCGAACTTCACGGGTGGAAGTTTTTTGCCCTTGGATTTCGTCGGTGTCGTCGGTTTCGCCATAGTCGCCTCCCTGCGCTTTTGAAATGGTCGGCATATTTTCTGCGTTTAACCAGCTTTTGTGCACCGTTTAAGGCGTGGGAGTGAAAGCGTAGGCTTCCCGTATCCAATCTGTCAGCGGTTCCTCGACCTGGTCGGGATGTATAAGTTTAAACATGTTGCAGTATTTCTCGGACTTTTTCGCGCTCCGCATGCTCTTCAGGCCATCAACTTCGCGCGGAAGGAACATCCAAACTTCGATCCAATTTTTCTTCGGGCGAACAAAAAAGTAGCACACCTTGCGCGAGAACATGATGCAGTTGAACGAGGCATAAATGCGCTGATCGCCCAAACTCGCACCAAATTCGCGGAGTTTGGACCAGGCGTCCTGCAGATCTTCGTTGAGGTGTTGAATCAGTTCTCGCTCGGTGACGTCGCGCTTAGCGACGTGATAGTCTCCGGCCTTCTTTTTCGCCGGTTTTTTCTTGGCGGTCTTTTTCTTCGAGAATTTTTTCTTCACGACTTTTTTACCGGCGCGTTTGCTTTTCAACTTCCTTCTCCATTTTTCTCATCCAAAGATAAACGTACATTTGAAAATCGGCGCGAAAACTCCACAGCGGATGGCGGAACGAGGCCGGCTTATTGCCTTCGACAAGAAAATGTCCCACCCAAGCGAAACCGTATCCGATTACGGGTGCCACCAACAGAAAGTAGGGCGAAAAAAAGTATGCCGGAAGGGCACATAAAAGTGCGAGTGTCGTTCCCACAAAATGAAGGCGGCGGTTTAGCGGATGGCTATGCTCGCTGACATACAGTGTCCAAAATTCCTGATAAGTCTTAGACTGATCACTCATGCCGCCAGATTGGACTCGGGTGCGTGAAAGTTCAACGATCTTTGCAAAACTCGCGGGTCTTGAAGGAAATACCGATAGGCCGTCACCTCTGGAGGAGTGACATCATGGCCGGAAAACAGTGGCGCCGCAGATACTGGAGACTTTTGATCGAGCCGCGCGCTCAATTCAAACTATTTGCCCCGTTCTTCGGATTTATGCTGGCCTGGACCGCCGTGATTATGACCCTCGCCTGGGTATTCCATGGGATGATCGATCAACTCAGCGCTCCGGCGGCCACTCTGACTCCAGATCAAATCGCGAAGTTGCAGGTTCTCAACAAGAGAATGTTCCAAGTGGTCATGTGGGGAAGCGGTTCGGCGATAGGCGTGAGCTTTTTGTTTTGGTTGGGATTTTCGCACAGCGTGTTCGGTCCGATGGTGCAAATTCACCGGCAGATCAAACGCCTGGCGGCCGGTGATCCCGGCCATATCGTTCAACTCCGCCCTCATGACGAATTCAAGAAGGTCGCGACATCTTTGAACGACCTGACGGAGAAGCTCAAGTCGAAGGCTAGTTAGTCCGCGCAAGACCACTGTCTCAATTCGAGCCGCCGCAGGAGAATTTCCATGTGGCTTCCAAGATTCCTCCTTACAGTTGGAATATACACTCGAGGAACATCATGAAGCTCTATGCTTTGATTCTCGCCTTAGCTTGGTCCACGCTTGCGGGAGCCGCCGTCGGCCTCGACTCTTCAAGCGTAGCAAAAGATTGCACCGCTCTTGAAGGCACCCTCAAACAAGTCAGTGCTACCCAAATGAGTTGCCAGACCAAAGGCTATGTCGTCGATTTCTTTCTCAACACGAGCAACCAAGTCGTTCACATCACGTGGCACGGCCACACGTCGCCGCCGCTCAACACATTGCTCGGTTCGTATACCGGTGAATTCAAGGCGGCCGCCGCCGCGCACAAGCCGCAATTGGCCGTGCGCACATCAATCAACGAAACTCCCAACGTCATCGTCAAGCGCCGCGGAAACGCACGCTTTCACGTCGGCGAAATCATTCTCAAACACTGAGGCACACGATGAAGATTCAACTCCGTCATGCACTGGTTTTTTTGGGAATCTCGGCGCTCGCGGCAACCGTGTTTAACAACTGCAGCGCGCCTTCGCCGGCCAATAACGGCGGTAGCACCGCCGCGGCGAATTTCAATTTATTAACTCCGAGCCCTCTCGCGCACGCGTTGCCGATTGCCGGCAACGAAGCCAACGTGATGCCGATCACGATGTCGCAACAGTATTTCAATGCGCCGACTGTTAGTGTGCGCATTTGTCAGCCCGGAACTTCGAACTGCCAAACGATCTCGAATGTGCTCGTCGACACCGGCAGCACGGGCCTGCGCATTTTCTCGCAAGCGCTGTCCGTCCCGCTCACGGCCGCCACCGACAGCGGCGGCAATGCGCTTGGCGAATGCTACCAGTTCGGCAGCGGCGAGGCCTTCTGGGGTCAGGTCGAGTTGGCGGATGTCACGCTCGGCGGCGAAACGATTCACAACTTGCGCATGCAGTACATGGAGTCGACCTACAAATCGGTTCCGTCGAGTTGCACGCAAGGCGGAACTTTTACGGTCAGCGCCAGTCCGTCTGACGACGGCTTCAACGGCATCCTCGGAGTTCAACCTTTTCAATATGATTGTGGCGCCAACTGCTCGCCGGGATCGTGGGCAGCGATTTACTATAGCTGTCCCACCGGAAGCAGCACCTGCACGGGCTTAACGATGCCCGAGGCGTCGCAGGTGCCTAATCCCGTGGCAATGATGGCGACCGACAACAACGGCTACGCGGTGCAGACGCCGAATACTTCGCCTTCCGGCGGAGTCAATCTAGCCAATGTTTATTTGGTCTTTGGCATCGGCACACAGGCGAACAATGTGCCCGTGAGCGCGTCCGCCCTACCCGTCGACGATTTCGGTAATATGCAGACTAACTTCGCGGGCATTCAGCTTCCCTACTCGGTCATCGATACCGGCTCCGAGGAATTTTATTTCGATCCTCCGTCAGGTTTCCCCTCGCCGACTTGCCAATTGAGCGACGGTTCGGGCGGTTCGGTCTCGATTTACTGCCCTACTAATTTGACCACCTATTCCGCAGTCCTGGAAGGATCTTCGGGAGTTCCGCAACTGAATCTCAACTTTCAACTCTTCAATGGCGTGACGGCGTCGGAAGATCCGGTCAACGTGCTTTATCCTGATATCGGTCAACCGATCAGTGACGGCGCGCTGGAGGGCGATGGTTCGGGTGTGTCGCAGATGTTCTTGTGGGGCTTTCCGCTGTTTTACGGTAAGACCATCTTTTTCGGGATGGAAAACGCTTCGACCACGCTGGGAACAGGACCGTACAACGCATTGTAGTTCACCTCCCTTTAGGGCTGTGATAAGACTTCGGGATGAGTCAAGAGATCGTGCGCGCGCCCGAACAGCTCGCCATTAGAAAAGGTTCCGCTTACGTCTACTATGCGTTTGACGTGGGCATCGCCATTGAGCTCGATAAAGCCGAGCGTCTGCTCGCCGCCACCCGCAAAAAACCCGCAGCGCAGGAAAAGAAACGCCAAGCCAAATATTTCGAGTTTACGCCGCCGCCCGTGCGGTGGGCGGAAGAATGTGCAGTGATTTCGGTTGGTCCCCACTACTCGACTCTGACGACCGCCGAAATGCTGCTCTTCGATTTCGGTTCGGTATCCGTACGGTTTGAAATTCCGATCCACGGTCCGATTTCGCAGATCATGGAGTTGAGCGTCGATCTTTACGAAAACGCGCGTTTGCAAGACGCCGCGAAAGTTCTCGTGACAAAATTGATGGCCACACTCGGCGGCGTAATCGACAAGCCGGCGTTGGCACCGCGCGTGGAAGACTATTGTATTTTCCATTTCTCGGAGATGACACCCAGAGTTTCCGTAAATGCCTTGCTTGACGAGTATGTGATCCCAATGACCTGTATCTTGCGTGCGGAAACCAGCCCGCCCTCAGACCGCGAGGCGCAGGAGATTTTAAACGACCGCATTTCTTACGGCTCGAACGACGTGACGTTTATGAGCTGGCACGGAGCCGTGATTTTCGGCGAAAATGCGGAGGATATTTACGCGGTTTTGGAATTTGCCAATCTCGTCCTGCTCGAGTTGTCCTATCTCGACTCGAATCTCGACCGTTCACTCGACGAACTTTACGAGTTCTTCGCGGAAACGCGCTTGAAACGTTCGATCTTCGGCAAAAAATCGAACCGCGTCCAAATGCGCCGGATTTCGCAACTCCAGATCGAAAGCGCGATCCTGTTTGAGAGAATTACGAATGCCTTAAAGCTAATGGGAGACGATTTCCAAGCCAAAGTGTTCCGCCTGGCCACTCGCAAAATGGGTCTTTCTTCTTGGGACGCGAGTATCACGCGTAAATTGCAAACCTTGGAGAGCGTTTATCAAAAGATTTCCGACACTCAGGGCACGCGCCGGATGGAGGCGATGGAAATGGTGATTATTATCCTGTTCGTGATCTCGATTTTCTTAAGCGTTTACGTCTCACACTAGGAGCCCCCGTGCTTAAGACCCGGCGGCCACCTAGCCGAAACCCTGGAGTTCTTTCCAAAACGCTCAACCAAATTGCGGCCTCCAAGAGGTGTGGTAAATCACCGCTGTCTACTTTTCTTTAGGAGAAATATATGAAATTTTTAGCCCTGATGCCTGCTCTTGCCCTTAGCGCTTCGGCCTTTGCCGCTACGGCTACCGCCAATGTCAAAGTCACCTGCACCACGAAGGCCAATGGCAAACCCTACGCCGAGTTGACTCTCGACATCGAAAAAGGAGTCGTTCAAGAGCTCCTGATCGAGAGCTACGAAATCATCAAGAACGGCGTGAAACAAGATGACCGTACGGTCGCCCGCGAAGCTTTCGATGTGGTTGTCAGCAAGCCGACCGTGACCGATAACGGCGTGGTCAAACTGACTGCCAGCCTCCAGGACTATAGCGACCAACTAGCCTGGGACATCGCCGTGGCTCCGGATTCCAAAGAAGTCGTCGTAGTGGACTACCTTAAGACCAGCGATGGCGACGATATGAATCATGTGAGTGCACAATCACTGAAATGTAAGTAGTCTAAGCCCGAATGTCATTAACCGACGAATCCGAACTCACAGAAGGCGTTCGCCTTAAAGTGACACCCGCTCCTTTGCTGAAGCGGGTGATCGCCTTGACCATCGATATTGGAATCGTCTCGGTTGCCGGCTACGTGTTGTTTCTCGGCTTCCTCTTCTTCCTTGCGGCCGGCGGATTTTTAGTCAAAGAGAGTGGCGCGTCCTTGGAGCAGGCCTTTCTTAAGGAAGGCGTTCTGATCGCTATTCTGATCGCGCTGCTCGCTTTGGCGGCACTCAGCCAAGTTTATTTTATCGTGAACGAGCTAAAAAAAGGCGCAACTCCCGGGAAACGGCTTATGGGACTGAGAGTCACATGTCCCAACGGCAGCCCGATTTCGCGCAAGCAGGCCATCTACCGCGACTTCGTGCGCTGGTACATCGACATTCCGCTGGTCTTGCCGGCCCTCATTAGCATGTTGGCGACTAAAAACCGCCAACGCGTCGGCGATCTTTTGGCGGATACAGTGGTTGTTTACTCCCGCAGCGCCGAGGACCGCCAGAAATTCCTTTATCTGAAGCGCGAAGATTTTATTTTGATTCAAGAGCATGTCCACCCAGACCCGGTTCCACAAAACTTGCGCCAGGACTATCTTGAATTTGCGGCACGCGCCTTGTTGTGGGATTATGCCTCGATAAGCGAAGACGACAAAAACAAATGGATTAGCGAAGCACGCCGGCACCTCAAGCGCACCGAGGAACTCGGCATGAACGACGAAACCGTTTTGCGTTTTTTTGCGGAACTTTGCCTACAACAAGAACGAGAGGGACAAAATGTCTGATACAGGAACGCCAGTGACGAGCCTCCCGAATTTGAACGTCTCCGGAGCCGGAGGCAGCTTTACTGCCGCTGGGTTTTGGCGCCGCGCCGGAGCCAGCATTCTCGACGGAATTATCGTCGGAGTGATCAAGGCGATTTTCCAATTGCCGCTCGATATCGGCATCCGCATCGCCATGCCCGACCCGAACAATCCCGGCCAACCGAACATGACCGGCGCGATGATCACGCTCGCCCTGAATCTGATCATCTACGTGGTCATCACCTACTACTACTTCGGTTACTTCTACAGTACCCGCGGCGCCTCGCCCGGCAAGAATTTGCTCAGCCTTAAAGTCGTCGACTCGCGCACGGGCAAATTCATCAGCTACGGAACGGCTTTTAAACGGGAAGTTTTCGGAAAATTTCTGAGCGCCATCGTGTTCGGTATCGGATACCTGATGGTGGCCTTCCGCCAAGACAAAATGGCGTGGCATGATTTGATTTTCCACACGCGCGTCATCAAAGTCGCGAAAGAAACGTAATGAGCCGCGGGCGAATTATACAACTCGCCCGTCTCCTGCGATCCGGGCTCGCCAATCTCGAGGGCCCGGAGTCCGCGTTTGAAGTGATCGAATCGTACGAACGTCTGAGCGGCGAAGTGTACCGCCTGCGCGCGGGTAAGACCGGCGAGGCCGGCTTGCGCGAGGCCGAAGAACTTTTGTCCGAAACCACCGGCGATCTGTTCCGCGTCGCCCAACCCGTCGCTAAAAAAGAGTCCGCCTACCGCGACTTCATCATCGAGTACCGCAAACTGTGGCGTAAACACATCGAGCTGTTCTTGTTTACGACCGCCATATTCGTCGGCTGCTGCGTTCTCGGCTGGAATATCGGCCTCAACGAACCCGACTACGTCAACTTGATCGCCGGCCAGCGCATGATGGAGACGATTTACGACCACAAGGCGTGGTTCGAGACCATTCAAGGCAACTCGACGATTGAGGGCGCGTTGATCGCGTGGAACAACATCAAAGTCAGCATCATGGCCTTCACGCTCGGCGGGTTGTTCGGCATCGGTGGACTTTGGATTCTCGCCTACAATGGGCTCCTGTTCGGCTGCATCCTTGGCTACTGCTACAAAAACGGATTCCAAAAGCCTCTGATCGGCTTTGTGGTCAGCCACGGGCCCTTGGAGTTGACGATTATTATCGCCAGTTGTTTTGCGGGACTTCTCATCGGGCGCGCCTTCTTTGTGTGGCCGCCGTCACTGATCCGCGCGCGCCTCGCGATTGCCGCGAAAGAAGCCGCCACGGTTTGCGTCGGCGTGGTGCCTTGGCTGCTCCTCGCCGGAACGATCGAAGGGTTTATCAGCCCCTACCAAATACTCCCGTTTGAAATGAAGGTCGCCCTCGGACTTCTGATGGCCGCGATGTTTTGGCTGTGGACGTTCGGGCCTATTCCTCACGCTAAGCGCGATGCGCGCAAGAGCCCGTAGAGCCGTTCCACTGTCGTCATCCAGTACGCATCGTTAACAACCAGTGAGGCCGCGCCTATGCGCGCGAGTTTTCCCTGAAAGAGGGAGTGCTTGTCATGCATCCAGTAGCTGTGCAGCAATTTCGCGTAGCGGTCTTCGAAACCCTGGGGTTCATCAATGAAATTCACGATGTTCTTTTCCAAATCGGCATCCCGGTCGGTCAACCCCGTAACAACGGCCAAATGTTTATGACTGATCGGAGAAATAGCTCTGAGAATTCCCTCTTGCACGCTTAACTTCGACGTATCCGTCAACACCACAACGATCGCACGCGATCCGGCCAGGCGATCGATCTCGCCCGCAATGAGCGCGAAATTGCTCTCTTCATCGCGCGAATCAAAGGTATTTTCAGCTCGGAACAAAGCATGAAAGGCGTCGATGTTGCGCGCCCGGCGCACGAGGTGGTGCCGTGTCCGCGAAAAGGCAATGAAACTCACTTCGTCGCGGCTCGTGAGCGCATTTTCAGCGAGCGCCAGTGCCGCGGAGAGGTAGTAGTCAATCTTGCGCGAACCGCGGATTTCTCCAGCCATCGCCCGGCCGAGGTCGAGCGCGATAATCAGATGATGGTTGCGAAGCGTATCGAACGTGCGGGTCATCGGCTCGCCGAAACGTGCGGTCTTTTTTTGGTCGATGTGGCGAAGAGGATCGGGATATTGATACCGGCGAATCGAATAAATCTGATCCTGGGTGCGCGTCCGTACATGCTGGCGGGCCCCGAGGTGAAAAAAGTGCTGCGAATGAAGCAACTCACTAAACGCCTGCTCAGACATGAAGGCCCGCTCAGGCGACACACGGATTTCGACCGGATCGATGGGCAACTTGACCGAGCGGCGGAAAAATCCGTTCTGGCTCGAGAACGAAACCGGCACGCGCTCGATCCGCTCATAGCCCAGTTTCAAAACATCGGCGACGGCCGTAAACGTTTCGTCGGCCGCCGTGACTTTCAGCGGAAATTCCTTGAACTCGAATAGCTCGGTGGCAATCGGGAGAATTTCGACCGCGCTTTGCATTCGTGCGCGCGAGCTAATAAAGCGCATACGGAAAGAAAATGTCGCCGTTTGGCTAAGCCGCGGAGCCCGTGGCGCGAGGCACGTCACCTGAAAGTCACGGTCATCCGCAAGAGTCTTGTAGTCGATCAAAGTAAACAGCGTGAGAAGAATTAAGGCCGCGGCATAAAACAGAGTGAAGCCTTCATAGGTGGTCGCCAGAATGCCGAGCACCTGAATGAAGCCAAACGCTGCAAAAAACCGCGCCGTTAGTTTCACGCGGGAAATTCCGCCTTTTTGAGAATATCGCCGAGAATCTGCACTTCGGTCTCTCCGGCCATTTGCGCCTCCGGTGTCGTGCGGATGCGGTGGCGCAGGGAGGGCACGGCCAGCTGCTTCACGTCATCAGGAGTCACGAAATCGCGCCCGCCAAGGGCGGCGGAGATCCGCGCGCAACGGGCCAACGCCAAGCCGCCGCGCACACTCGACCCGATCGACAGCATGGGATGGGAGCGCGACAATTCAAGGATGCGCGAAATATAAGCCAGCACGCTGTCATCGACAGTCACGCGCTGAATCTCTTCGTCGAATTTTTTGCGGTCAAAGGCCACACTGCTCAAACCCGTGAGAGCAGGATCAATTGACCCGTCGAGATTTTTACGAATAATCAGCGAATCGATCTTCGCATCGGCATGTGAAACGACGAGCTTGAACAAGAAGCGGTCCATCTGCGCTTCAGGTAACGGAAACGTGCCCTCGAAATCCTGCGGATTCTGTGTCGCGATCACAAAGAAATCGCCGCTCAGGTCAAAACGCTGACCT
>Ga0265338_10002652_pt1 | contig 26323 bp, 26 predicted proteins | sample 42126metaG_FD_193579 | JGI IMG/M metagenome (GOLD analysis project Ga0265338, IMG submission 193579) | Rhizosphere microbial communities from Carex aquatilis grown in University of Washington, Seatle, WA, United States - 4-21-26 metaG | ecosystem: Host-associated > Plants > Roots > Rhizosphere...
CGCCGCCCGTAGCGCTGCTACGAACGGCGGCCGATCGCGTCGCCCCGCTTGGTCAGTGACGTCCCCGACCGGCACGCCACTTTGGAATCAATCGTCTAGTGCGAAAGCTGGGTTGAGACACCGACCACGAACGCGGGTGGCAACGCGACGGTCTCGAAGCCGATCTGTTCGTAGAGTCGAAGGCCCGCCGCGGTCGCCTCGAGGCTGAACGTCGTCACGCCCTGCTCGAGGTAGTGCCCCATCGCCGTCTCAAGCACCGCGCGCCCGACTCCCCGCCTTTGGAACTGGGTTCCCGTTGCCATTGTGTAAATCGCGACGTGTTTACCGGAGCGAACAAATGTGCCGCTGCCCGCAATGCTCCCCTCCTCCGCGACGATCCAGACGTCGGCTCCTGCCGTGAGCATCGAGGGCAATAGCGTGCGCTGCACCGCATCCTCATCCAACGAAAAGGCGTTCGCGACCACTCTGTTGACAGCGGGGATCTCGTCCTCGGTGACCTGCCGGGCCCGACGAGCTGTCGTGCTCACGTCAAGCGCGTCTCGACGCCAGACCATCATCGGCACCCCGCCTGCCGCGGTGAGGCCCCTCGCGACCGCCGCGGCGGCGAGGTGTGGAGCATTGTCCGCGACGAACAGGATCGCATCTAGCTCGCGCTCCTCGACAGCGTCGACGTAGTCATCGACGACAGCGGGCGAAGCCGAGCCTGCGACACCGGCCATGTTCAGGTCCGCACAGCCAGGCTCGCCGGATAGCCCCAGCCAACCGTGGTCATCGATCCTGATCAGGCCTGCGGGTGAGCTGGCCGACAGAAACGTCGCCACGTCGCGCCCGAATCCCATGAGGAGCGACGAGCAGTCGAACCCGTCCAGGGACGTTGCCATCGTTCAGACGATACGGCAGAGCCGAGCCCGCCGTACGTGTGAACGCGTTCCCGCGCTAGCCGGCTAGCAGGCGGCGCAGCACGTAGCGGAGGATCCCGCCGTGCTGGAAGTACTCACGCTCCCGCGGCGTATCGAGCCGCAGCCGCGCGCGGAACTCCTTGTCGTCGGCGCGCACCGTCACCTCGTCGGCGTCGCCGCCCTCGAGGCCCGTGATCGAGAACTCCTCGCGGCCCGTCAGGCCGAGCGACTCCGCGTTCTCGCCGGGCATGAACTGGAGCGGGGCGATGCCCATCATCAGGAGGTTCGAGCGGTGGATGCGCTCGTACGAGTCCGCGATCGCCGCGCGCACGCCGAGCAGGTTCGGCCCCTTCGCCGCCCAGTCGCGTGACGAGCCGGAGCCGTACTCCTTGCCGGCGATGACGATCGTCGGCACGCCCTCGGCGCGGTACCGCTGGGCGACGTCGTAGATCGTCCCCTCCTCGCCGTCGGGAAGGTGCACCGTCCACGTGCCTTCGCTGCCGGGGACGAGCTGGTTCCTCAGCCGGACGTTCGCGAACGTGCCGCGGATCATCACCTCGTGGTTGCCGCGGCGCGCGCCGTACGAGTTGAACGCCTTGCGCTCGACACCGTGCTCGAGCAGGTACGTGCCGGCGGGCGAGTCGGGCCGAATCGCGCCCGCGGGCGAGATGTGGTCGGTCGTGACCGAGTCGCCGATCATCACGAGGCAGCGCGCGCCCTCGATGTCGCGGACCGGCTCCGGCTCGCGCGGCATCCCGTCGAAGTACGGCGGGAGACGGACGTACGTCGAATCGTCGGCCCACGCGTAGAGCTCACCCTCGGGCGTCTCGAGCGCGCGCCAGCGGTCGTCGCCGGTGAAGACGTCGGCGTAGACGTCGGAGTACATCTTCCCCTGCACAGACTCGCCGATCACCGCGTCGATCTCGTCGCGGCTCGGCCAGATGTCGCGGAGGAAGACGTCCGCGCCGTCCGAGCCCTGCCCGAGCGGCTCGGTGACGAGGTCGACGTCCATGCTGCCGGCGAGCGCGTACGCGACGACGAGCGGCGGCGACGCGAGGTAGTTCGCCTTCACCTCGCCGTGGATTCGCGCCTCGAAGTTGCGGTTGCCGGAGAGGACCGCCGCGACGACGAGGTCTCCCTCCGTGATCGCGGCGCTGATCGCGTCGGGGAGCGGGCCGGAGTTGCCGATGCATGTAGTGCATCCGTAACCGACAGTGTCGAAGCCGAGCTCGTCGAGGTACGTGTCGAGCCCGGCGGCGCGGTAGTACTCGGTCACGACCTTCGAGCCCGGCGCGAGGGAGGACTTGACCCACGGCTTGCGCGTCAGGCCGCGCTCGACCGCCTTCTTCGCGACGAGGCCGGCGGCGATCATCACCGACGGGTTCGACGTGTTCGTGCACGACGTGATCGCGGCGATCACGACCGAGCCGTGCTCGAGCGAGTAGTTCTCGCCCTCCACCTGCTTCCGCTCCCGCGGGAACGGGCCTGCGGGGACCGGAGCCGGCTCGGGATCGGTCGTACCGTCGCCGGTCGGCGGGTCACTGGCCGGGAACGAGTCCGCGATCTCCTTGTCGTACGTGCCGTTCGTCAGCTCGACGCCGAAGCTCCCGAGCGAGTCGAGGAACATCTCCTTCGCGCGTGCGAGCGGGACACGATCCTGCGGGCGGCGCGGCCCCGCGAGCGACGGCTCGACATCGCCGAGGTCGAGCTCGACGACCTGCGAGTACTCCGGATGCGCGTCCGGCTCGTGCCAGAGGAGGTTCTCCTTGCAATACGCCTCGACAAGCGCGATCCGTTGTGCGTCACGGCCGGTGAGCCGGAGATAGCCGAGCGTCACGTCGTCGACGGGGAAGAAGCCGCACGTCGCGCCGTACTCGGGGCTCATGTTCCCAAGCGTCGCGCGGTCGGCGAGGGCAAGCGACCCGAGGCCCGGCCCGAAGTACTCGACGAACTTCCCGACGACGCCGGTCTTGCGCAGGATCTCCGTGACGGTGAGGACGAGGTCGGTCGCCGTCGCGCCCTCGCGCAGCGCCCCGGTGAGCCGGAAACCGACGACCTGCGGTACGAGCATCGAGAGCGCCTCGCCGAGCATCGCCGCCTCGGCCTCGATCCCGCCGACGCCCCAGCCGAGCACGCCGAGGCCGTTGATCATCGTCGTGTGCGAGTCGGTGCCGATCACGGTGTCGGGGAAGGCGACGCCGTCGCGCACCTCGACCACGCGCGCGAGGTACTCGAGGTTGACCTGATGGACGATGCCGGTGTTCGGCGGCACGACCTTGAAGTTGTCGAACGCGCCCTGCCCCCAGCGGAGGAACGCGTACCGCTCGAAGTTCCGCTCGAACTCGAGCTCGACGTTGCGCCCGATCGCGAGCCGCGACGCGAACTCGTCCACCTGGACGGAGTGGTCGATGACGAGCTCGACCGGGATGAGCGGGTTGATCGCGCTCGGGGAGCCGCCCTGGTCGCGCATCGCGTTCCGCATCGCGGCGAGGTCGACGACGCACGGGACGCCGGTGAAGTCTTGGAGCAGGACGCGCCCGGGGAAGAAGGCGATCTCCTGCGACGGCTCCGCTGTTGCGACCCAGTCGCTGACGGCCTCAGCGTCACCGCCGGTGCGGAGCACGTTTTCGAGCAGGATGCGAAGCGTGTAAGGGAGCCGTGCCGCGCCGGGCGGAAGCTCGTGGATCTCGAACGTCTCGTCGCCGACTCGGAGCTGACCCATACCTCGATCTTAGTGGCGAACTCTTGCCGTGAAGTTGCAACAGAGGAGGCACGGCTTTCCGAGCACGCTGAAGTCGAGGCAGGTGCGTGGATCTCCCGAAGACGCTCGATCAGCGCACCGCGCAGAAGCTCCTCGAACGTAGTGGCTGGACTCGGACAGTTGGTGGGAAGCACAACGTCAAGATGGAGAAGCCGGGTCAACGGCCGATCACGTTGCCGCGACATCGCGGCCAGGAGTACAGCCGGGCGTTGACGCGCGCGATCCTCCGTCAGGCAGGATTGCTCTGATGGCCCGCGTCTCATTCCATGTACTTGTGCGGAAGGAACCCGACGGCAGCTTCTGGGCCGAAGTGAAGGAACTGCCCGGCTGTTTCGCCTCGGGGTTCAGCATCGAGGAGTTGCAGGGCGCGCTCCTCGAGGCGATCCAAATGTCGCTTCCCGAAGGCGTCGAGCTCGGAGAGCCGGAGTGGAGTCCCGTACGAGGCGTGGGCTCGCGGCGCGAGCTTCTCATCTCGGCTTGACGTTGAGTCTCCGTGTGCGCCGCAACGCGCTGGCCAGGGCGGTTCTCGCCCTAGTCGTGGCGGGATCGGCGGGCGCGGCTCCGAGCGGCAAGCCCAAGCACGTGCGGGTCGTGAAGCGGCATGGCTAAACCGCGACCTCGTCCGCTGGGGTTACAAACACCGCCGATAGACCGCAGACCGGCGCTACCTTTGCGCGGGTGAGGCCGGAGGGAGCAGTCGGCGTAGGCTCGACGGAGCCGACCAATAGCGGAGCCGGCGGCTTGGCCGGCGGCAGAGCGGAGTCCATCGAGCATGGCGTCCCCGTGGAAGCCGAGGAGCTCTGGACGGAGGACGGCCGCGAGCACGTCGGCTGGTTCTGCGTCCGCACCGATCCCTTCCCATGTCCGGCGCCCGACTGCAGCTTCGTCGCGGAGTTCATGACCGCCGCGCACCTCGTGCTCGTCTGGGAGGAGCGCGACGACCCGAACCTCCTGCGCCACGCGCAGCGCGCGAAGGAGGTCGGCCGCAACCCGCACATCGTCGGGTACGAGGTCGACTACGGCCCGAGCGCGTCGTACTACGCGTGGGAGGCCGCCGGGCGGCCCGTCCACGGCGTCCGCGGCAAGTAAGTGCCTGACCTCAGCCGCTTCGGCGCGCCGCCGCCGTGGTCGCTCGGCGTCGAGGAAGAGCTCATGCTCGTCGACGCGGAGACGTTCCTCCCGGCCCGCGACGGCTGGTCGCGCGTCTTCGGCGAAGCGACGGACCGGATCAAGCCGGAGGTGTTCGAGTCGCTCGTCGAGATCGTCACGCCCGTCGTCGAGACGGCGGAGGAGATCGAGGCCGAGCTCCGTGCGCTGCGCAACGAGGTCGCGGAGCGTGCTGCGACCCACGGTCTCGCGGTGATCGCCGTTGGCTCGCATCCGACCGCGACGGAGCCGCCCCGGCTCGTTCCCTCTGATCGTGCCGCCCTCCTGAAGAAGCGGCTCGGCCAGGGGCTTTTCCGCCAGACGGTGTGCGGCCTCCATGTCCATGTCTCCGTGCCCGATCCGGAGACCTGCATCCGCGTGTTCGAAGGCGTCGTGCCGCACCTTCCGCGCCTTCTCGCGCAGTCCGCGAACTCGCCCTATCGCGCGGGCGCGCTGACGGGCTGGCGCTCGATTCGTTCCCAGATCCTCCTCGAACTGCCGGCCGGAGGAGTGCCGCCCGTGCTGCGGAGCTGGGACGACTGGGAGGCGGCGACCGGCGGCGACAGCACGCTCCTCCACTGGGACGCGTGGCCGCGGCCGGAGTACGGAACGCTCGAGGTGCGCGTCATGGACCAGCCGACGTCGGTGCGCCGCACGGCCGAGCTCGCCGCCGAGGTGCAGCGGCTCGTGCGCGAGGCGGCGGAGTGGATCGGAGAGCCGTTCGACCGCGAGGAGTACGCGCGGCAACGCGAGCGCGCGGCGCGTGAGGGCGGCAGCCCGGAGGCCACGCGCCAGCTCGAGCTCGGGCCTGAGCGCGCCCTCGCCGAGCTGTCGGCTGTCTAGGTTCGCGCCTCGACGAGCGGCGTCGTCGTCGGGGCGGAGACACCGCCGGCCCGCTCGAGCGTCACCGCGACCACGGCATGCGCGGGCAGCTTGCCGCGAAGGGTCAGACTGCTCGCCGCGTCGCCACCCGCGAATAGCCCTGCCGGCCGCGGTGCGCTGTCGGCGGGGATGACCCATGCTTCGTACGTCTTGCCCTGCGGCGCGTGCGCGAGGCCGTCCATCTGCAGCGTCGCCGTCCGGTCGGCGGCAAGCACGACCGTCGCCACGACGCGTGGCCCGCTGGACTGGAGAGCCGAGACCGTGAAGCCGACGGCGATGCACGCGGCGGCTGCGGCTGCGACGGCGAGCACGCGGGGCGCGTAGCGGCGGCGGACGAAGGGGATGACGTTCGATCGCTCAGCAGCCGCTGCGGCGAGGATCGACTCCCGCAGATGCGCCGGCGGAATAGGGGCGACGGCTCCGAAGGCGAGTGCGGTCGCAGCTTCGTTCAGTTCCGCGAGCTGCGCGCGGCACTCCTCGCACTGGCCCAGATGCGCCTCGTACGCCTCCGCCTCGGCCGGCTCGAGCGCGTCGAGCGCGTACGCGGCCGTCAGATCGTGGACGTCCATGACACCTCCGTCCCCGGTTCACCGAGGAGCTCGCGCAGGCGCGAGAGCCCCGCGAACATCCTGCTCTTGATCGTGCCGATCGGCTGCCCGAGCCGTTCGGCGAGCTCGGACTGGCTGAAGCCGCCGTAGTACGCGAGCTCGAGCGCCTCGCGCTGCGCGTCCGGCAGCAAGCGCAGCGCCGTCTGCACGCGCTCGCGCTGCAGCCGCAGCCACGCGTCCTCGTCTACGCCGGCGACCGACGGCTCCGGCGCGTGATCGAGAGAGTCCGCACGGCGCCGCTGCTCGCGGCGCACCGCGTCGACGGCGCGCCGGTGGACGAGCGTGAGGATCCACGTACTCGCCTTGCTCCGCTCGGGCACGAAGCGCGCGGCCGAGTTCCAGAGCGCGAGGAACGCCTCCTGCACGGCGTCCTCGGCGAGCGCCGGGTCGCGCAGCACGCGCAGCGCCAGGCCGTACGCGGCGCGGCCGTAGCGGTCATACAGCTCAGCGAGCGCCGACTCCTCGGAGCGCGCGGCCATGAGGACGAGCGCTTCGTCGGAGAGGTGGGCGAGGTGGCGGCTCACTGCGTTCGCATATTCGCTGCCGGCGGCTGGTCGGTTCAAGATCTACTCGCTACGCTGGACGGATGGCCACGCAGAGCGACACGATCCAGGTCGGCGGGGTCCGCTGCGAGCGCTGTGTCATGCGCCTCGCCCACGTCCTCGAAGGGTTCGACGGCCTCGAGGCAGCGAACGCGAACCTCATGGGCCAGGTCTCGCTCGACTGGGACGACGAGAAGACCTCGCGCGACGCGATCGTCGAGTGGCTCGCGCAGTCCGGCTTCCCGGAGCTGACTCCGGTCTAACGATGATGTCTCGGGGGTCAGCACGCCTGCTCGTGCTCGCGGTCGTTCTCCTCGCGATGCTCGCGTCGACCGTGTCGTCCGGCGGCGCCGCGTCTGCTCACCGCCGCAGCCCGTTCGCCGGGCTCGGCACCTGGGTCGACATCTACTCGACGGAGTGGGCCGATCCCGAGGCCGCCGTCGCGGCGATGGCCCGCCACGGCGTCCGGACTCTCTACCTCGAGACCGGCAACTACAGCCACAACGCCGACGTCTTCCGGCCTTACGACGCAGGACGCTTCATCGACGCGGCACACGCCGCGGGGCTGCGGATCGTCGCCTGGTACCTGCCGTCGTTCTTGAACGTCTCGAGGGACGCCGCCAAGGTGCACGCCGCGGTCCGGTTCCGAAGCGCGACCGGTGAGCGCTTCGACGGGTTCGCGCTCGATATCGAGGCGACGAAAGTCCAGTCGCTCAAGCTGCGCGACCGCCGCCTCCTCTTCCTGTCGACGCGGATCCGCCACATGGTGCCGCGCCGCTACCCGCTCGGCGCGATCACGCCGTCGCCGGTCGGAATGTCGCCGTACTTCTGGCCAGATATTCCGTATCGCTCGCTCACCCACTACTACAAGGCGTTCCTACCGATGGCGTACTCGACGATGCGCGGCATCCGCGGGCGTGCCCGCACTACCGGGTACCTCGCTTCGACCGTCTCGGCGATCCGCACGGCGAGCGGCAACCCCGCGTTTCCGATCCACCTCATCGGCGGCCTGAGCGGCTCGATGAGTGCGAAGGAGACAGCCGGGTTCGTGCAGGCGGTGGCCCAAACGAAGCCGTTCGGCTACAGCCTCTACGCCTTCGGCCAGACGACGCCGGCGGCCTGGCGAGCGCTCGCGCGTCACTCGTAGCGGAATACGCATCGCGTTCGGGGCGTTCCTGGCGGCATGAGCGCCACTGTTACCGTTGCCGACATGAGCGAGAACGAGGACGCGCAGCGGCTCGCTTCCGAGGCGCGGGACCGGGTTCGGTTCGAGGAGGACGCGCTCGCTCTTGCCGACCAGGTCTACCGCGTAGCGCGGCATATCGCGAACTCGCGCGAAGACGCCGAGGAGCTCGTGCAGGAGACGTACGTCCGGGCGTTCCGCAGCTGGGCGTCGTTCCAGCCCGGGACGAACCTCCGCGCCTGGCTCCTGCGGATCCTCACGAATCTCAACATCGATCGTGGCCGCCGCCAGCAGCGCGCGCCGCAGATGCAGGCGCTCGAGGCGAACGACTACTACCTCTACGACAAGCTCGCCGAGGACGGGAACGGCATCCCCGACACGGAGCGCGTCGTCGAGCGCCTCTCGCAGGACGACATCGTCACCGCGCTCGCCGAGGTGCCGCACGACTTCCGCGACGTGATCGTCCTCGTCGACATCGGAGATTTCAGTTACGCCGACGCGGCCCAGATCCTCGATATCCCGGTCGGGACCGTGATGTCCAGGCTCCACCGCGGCAGGCGTATTCTCAAAGGAGCGCTTGCAGAAACGGCGTTGGAGGAGGCTGGCACATGACGAGCTTCATCGATCCATGCGCGCACTGCGAGGAGATGATGCAGCCGTACCTCGACCATGTCCTCACGGAGGCGGAGCGGGTCGCGGCGGAGTCCCATCTCGACGAGTGCGAGCAGTGCCGGCGGCGCTACCGCTTCGAGGAGAGCCTCCGGGTCTACGTCCGCCAGGCGACCGCGGAACAGATGCGGCCCGAGCTCCGGCAGAAGCTGTCGGCGCTCAGGATCCCGCTGGACTGAAGTCGACGTCCCCGGGCGGCGTGAGGTCGTCGCACGGGACGAGCCTCGCGGGCAGCGATCGCGCGCCTTCGTCGGGGACGTTCGCCCACGCGGCGCGCGCGAGCAGGACGGGGTGGAGGCGGACGCCGCCGTAGGTGGCCGCGACGATGTCGCCGCCGTTCGCGCGCCACTCCGCGGCGACGCGATCTACGGCGCGGAAATCGAGGTCGGGGCCGTCCGCGAGGACGACGACCGCGGCCTCGACGTCGTCGGGCAGCACTGCGAGCCCGGCGCGAAGCGAGGCGCCCGGGCCGCGCTCCCAGTCGGGCGCGTGAACGCTCGCGACAGGCAGGTCATGTGCGCCCCTCACGACCACGACCCCGTCCACCGCGGATGCTTCGAGCGCGGCGACCACGGCGGCGACGTAGACCTGCTGCTTCGCGGGCGTGGTCCCGTACCTCACAGACGCTCCGGCGGCGAGAACAACGGCATAAACAGACATGTCCGGTGTCAGGTACCAGACAAGTCCCTTCAAGACAATGGTCGTCGCATAACCATGCGGAAGATGTCCGTTCTCGACACGTCCGGGACCGGGCCAAACCGGCCACGTCCGGTGTCAGACACCGGACGTGGCCAGAAGGGACGCGTCTAGCCGAGGCTCGCGAGGGCGCGCTTCACGAGCGCGCGAGCGAGCGGGAGCTTCCACTCCGTGCGCGGGAGCGGCGTCGCGGCGTCAAGCGCCTCGATCGTGTCGATCCGCCACGGGATCGGCGCGACGCCCGCCAGCGCGATGCGCGTTTCGCCGCCGATCTTCGCCACGGCGACGCCGACCTGCGGGAACGACCAGCGCTTCCGGTCCATCGCCTTCAGGTAGACGCTCGCCTCGACCTCCGGGAGCTCGATCTCGAGGATCAGCTCGCCGTCCTCGAGCGTCGTGGTGCGGCGGTCGCCTTCGTCGGGGAGCCGGTACAGCTCCTCGACCGCGAGCTCGCGGCGGTTCGTCCGCAGCCGTGCGCCGAGCGCAACGAGCGCCGCGGCGATGTCGGACGGATGCGCGGAGGCGCAGAAGTCGTTCGCGAAGATCGCGTGCTCGCGGTGCTCGCCGTCGCGCGCGTGGCAGCGGTCGCCGCCGTGCAAGCGGCACGGATAGTCGAGCCGCCAGTACCAGCACCGCGTCGCCTGGAGGAGGTTCCCGCCGAGCGAGCTCATGTTCCGAAGCTGCGGCGACGCGGCGAGCCGGCACGCCTCGCGCAGCGCGTCGGGGATCCCCGGCTCGACCTCGAGCTCACCGAGCGTCGTCCCGGCGCCGACGACGTTGCCCTCGACGCCCCGCGGCACGACGCCGCGCACGTCGACGAGCGTCTCGGCGCTCAGGAGCCCGTCCTGCAGCAGCGGCACGACCTCGGTGCCGCCGTGCACGAAGACTCCGCCGTCGAGCTCGGCGAGATCAGACGGCCGCAGGAGCTCCACGGCGTTCCTTCTCTTTCGCCCGCTCGAGCGCGCGCAGCATCTCCTCGCGCGAGATCGGTAGCTCGCGGATGTCCGCGCCGGTCGCGTCGCGAATCGCGTTCGCGATAGCGGCGGAGACGGGGACGATCGGCGGCTCGCCGAGCCCCTTCGAGCCGAGGTTTGTCAGGTGCGTGTCGGGCTTGTCGACGAACTCGCAAATGATCTCCGGCACGTCCGCGATGGTCGGCATCCGGTACGCGTCGAGCGTCGACGTCAGCACACGGCCGGTCTCTGGATCGAGGAGCCGGTCCTCCGAGAGCGTGTGGCCGATCCCCTGAATGACGCCGCCCTCGACCTGGCTCGAGGCGCCGAGTGGGTTGACGATGCGGCCGACGTCGTGGATCGCAGCGACGCGCTCGACGACGACCTCTCCCGTCTCCACGTCCACGGCGACCTCGACGACGTGGACGCCGAACGTGAGGACGCTCATGCCGGTCGGGTTCGGGCCGCGGGCGCCCTTGCCGAGGATCTGCGCGTCCTCGAGGAGGTCGACGACCTCGTGGACGGGCGCGTCGCGCGGCATGCCGCGCTGCTCGGCGATGTCCTCGATCTGCTCGCGTGCGTCGGCGGCCGCGGCGCGCACCGCCGGCCCCATCGACGGCAGCGTCGACGAGCCTGCGGAGATGGACGCGTACGGCCCGCGCGCGGAGTCGCCGAGGACGACGTCCACCCTGTCGAGCGGCAGCCGCAGTTCCTCCGCGGCGATCTGCGCCATCGCGGTGCGCGTGCCCGTGCCGATGTCCTGCATCGCCGTGATCACGGACGCGCGCCCGTCGGAGCCAACGCGCACCCACGCGTAGGAGGGAGGCCCGCCACCGCCGTACCAGATCTGGCTCGCCATCCCGACGCCGCGCTTCCACACGGCGCCCCCTGATCTCCCGCCGGGCGTCGCCGGGTATCCCGGCGGCGCTTCCAGCTCCGAGCGCGAGTGCACCTCGTGCAGCCGCTCCCAGTGCGGCTCGGCGAGGCGGTAGCACTCTTCGAGATCCTTCGAGGAGATCGGCGTCCCCTCGTTCGTGACCGCGTAGTTGCGGCGGCGGAGTTCGAGCGGATCCATGTCGAGCTTGGCGGCGAGCTCGTCGACGAGGCACTCGAGCCCGAACGTCCCCTCGACGAAGCCCGGCGCGCGGAATGCCTTCATCGGCGGAGTGTTGATCTTCGCGCCGTACGTGGTCGTGCGGACGTTCTCGCAGTCGTAGAGCATCTTCATCGGGCCCTCGGTGGAGGCGTTCCAGCCCGACCAGCCGACCGCGTTCGTGTACTCGCCGTCGAGCGCGACGATCGTCCCGTCGCTGCGGGCACCGGCGCGCAGCCGCTGGACGGTCGCGTTGCGGTTGCCCGCCGCGGTGCTCTCCTCGCGACGCGTCAGCGCGCACCGCACGGGACGTCCCGTGCGCTTCGCGAGCTCGGCGGCGACGAACGTGTACTCGTCCGGCCCGTTCTTCGAGCCGAAGCCGCCGCCCATGAACTCACACACGACGCGCACGTTGTCGGCCGGCATCTCGAGTGTCGAGGCGACCGCGTCGCGCACGCCCCAGATGAACTGCGTCGAGATGTAGACGTTGAGGACGTCACCGGTCCACTCGCAGATCGCCTGGTGCGTCTCCATCGAGTTGTGGAGGACGGACTGCGTGCGGTACGTCGCCTCGACGACGACGTCGGCTGCCGCGAGCGCCTTGTCGACGTCGCCGCGCTCGTAGTGGCGCGGGTCGGCGGTGAACTGCTCGCGGCGGACGGCCTCGTCGGCGTCGAGCACGATCTCGAGCTCCTCCCACTCGATCTCGATCGCGTCGACCGCGGCCCGCGCCTGGCGGAACGTGTCGGCGGCAACGGCCGCGACCGCCGCGCCGGAGTAGCCGGCCTCCTCGACGAGGCCTTCCGCCTCGCCCGGGCCGATCCCCGCGCGCACGCCCGGCAGCGCGAGCGCGGGCGCGAGGTCGATCCGCTTCACGCGCGCGTGCGCGTACGGGGAACGGAGCACGACCGCCTGCAGCATCCCCGGCAGTCGGAGGTCGGCGGTGAAGCGCGCCTCGCCGCGTACGCGCGCCGGGCCGGACTTGCGCGTCGTCGGCCGGCCGACTACCTCGAGCGGCCCGGCGGGCCACTGCTCGAGCGGATCCTCCTCGACGACGATCCAGACCTCCTCGAACCTGCCTTCGACCTCTTTCTCGGTGCGAATCAGTCTTGCCACGTGAGAATCGCCTCCTCGATCTTCGGATATGTGCCGCAACGGCAGATGTTGCCGGCCATTGCATGCCTGATCTCCTCGCGCGTCGGCTCCGGTTGAGCAGCGACGAGAGCGGCAGCGGAGACGACCTGGCCCGGCGTGCAGAAGCCGCACTGGACGGCGTCCGTGCGGACGAACGCGTCGACGAGCGGATGCTCGCGCAGCCCCTCGATTGTCGTCACTTCGCCTTCGACGGTGTGCGCGAGCGTGATGCACGAGAGGCGCGGCACGCCGTCGACCTGGACGGTGCACGCGCCGCAATGTCCCTCCGCGCACGCGATCTTCGTCCCCGTCAGGCCGAGCCGGTCGCGGAGGACGGATGCCAGCGACGTCCCGACCGCGGCGTCGAGGATGTGCTCCTCCCCGTTGACTCGGAGCCGGATCTCGCTCATGGAGTGGTCACTGCCACAGTGTCGGCTATCTGAATCAGGCGGACTGCCGTGCGCACGACAGTACGCCTGTCGCCCTCGGCCGCGTCGGCGAGCGTCGCCCAGAGGTCGCGCCCGGCGACGAGAAGCTCACGGATCTGGTCGAGTTCCGCGCGGTGGTAGCCGTTCGGCTCCTCCGTCGCGTTCAGCGCGAGCCCGAGCGCGCCGAAGCCGTCGGGCTGGCCGGTGAAGAGGAGGGGCAGGGCCATCGAGAGGTACTGGTGAATGCGCGCCTGCGCGAGCGGCTGATTGAGCGTCTCGATCCCCTGCGGCGCCGACGGCTCGAGCGGCTCCTCGCCGTCGGCGATCCGGTTCGCGTTGCCCGCGAACATGTCCCGGATCCGGCGCTCGTCGAAGCCGACGGTCTGCGCCACGCGCAGCGAGAGGAGGAGCGAACCGGGCTGCTGGCCGTACGGGTAGTCCGACGCGTAGACGATCTGCTCGGGCGGGACGAGACGCAGGAGGCCGAGGAGGTCGACCGCACTCCAGACGGACGTGTCGAAGAAGACGCCGCGCTTCCCCGAGAAGCGGTGGGCGAGATTCGCGAGGTCGGCGATGCCGGCGTGGGCGAGGATCAGCTGCGAGCCGGGGTGGTCGTCGACGAGCTTCTCCAGTCCCTCTGCGATCGGCGGCAGGCCGCGACCGGCGTGGATGAGGATCGGGACGCGGCGCTCGGCCGCGAGCGCGAAGACGGGAACGAGCCGCTCGTCGTTCGGGAGGAACTTCTGCGCGCGCGGGTGGAGCTTGATCCCTCGCGCACCGAGGTCGAGACAGCGAACGGCCTCCTCGAGCGGGCCTTCGTTGAGGTCGAGCCTGACGAACGGGATGAGCCGCCCCTCCGAGCGCGCGGCGAACTCGAGCGTCCGGTCGTTTGCGGCCGTGAAGCCGGGATGTCGGTCGGGCTCGTCGAGGCAGAACATGTTCGCGCGCGAGACGCCGTAGCGATCCATCCCGCCGATGAGCTCGTCGTAGACGCCGACCATGCCGTCGATGTCGTGGCCGAGGTGCGTGTGTGCGTCGAAGATGTCGAGCTCCGGCGGCAGGCCCGCGCGCACGCGCTCGTCCCAGCCCGCCACGACCTCCCGTGCCCTCTCGAGCGCATCCACGGTTCCGAATCTACCCGCCGCCTTCAGGGCTGGACTGCGGCAGCCGATGTTCTGTCCATGGACAAGCGTGTCATCTGGCTCTGCGTGGGCGCCGGTTCGACGGTCGGCGGGCTGATCCCGGACGCGTGGGGAGGCAGCGCGTTCGGAGGAATGTCACTGCTGCTCGGCGTGTTCGGCGCGGTCGCGGGCCTCTGGCTCGGCGTGCGCCTCGTGAGTTGACGCCGACAAGCTGACGCCCAGAGGTTGACGAGCGTGTAGAGCCTTCGCGCCAACTGAGTAAAGGACACTTTCGGCGCGCGAAGACGGTCGGTAGGACGGAGGCATGAAAAAACTCCTCGTGCTTCTCACCGTCATGGGTGTCCTCGCCGCGGCCTCGTCCGCGAGCGGCAGCGGCGCCGGCAGCATCGTCATCTCGGAGGTCTTCGCCGCAGGCGGAAACTCCGGCGCTCCCTACACGAACGACTACGTCGAGCTCTTCAACCGCGGCAGCAGCGCCGTCTCGGTCACGGGCTGGACGGTCCAGTACGCCACCGCCACGGGAACGACGTGGACCTCGACCGCCCTGGATGGTTCCATTCCCGCCGGCGGCCACTACCTCGTCCAGCTCGCTTCGGGTGGCTCGAACGGATCCGCGCTTCCCGCTCCCGACGCCACAGGCACGTCCAACCTCGCCACCTCCGGCGGCAAAGTTCAGGTCGTCAACGCAGGCGCGGGCGTGGAAGACCTCGTCGGCTGGGGCTCGGCCACGCTGTACGAGGGCAGCGCGGCGGCACCGGCGCTCACCTCGACGACGGCGCTCGTGCGCGGCGGATCCTTCTGCACCGACGCCGACGACAACTCCTCCGACTTCACGGCGGGCACACCGACCCCGCTCAACTCCTCCGCGGCTGTGGCTGCATGCTCGGGATCGTCCGGCGGCGGCGGCGGAACCCAGGGCGGCGGCACGGTCGGCGTCGACCTTCAGCCGGTGATCTCCGTGGCGGTCGACCACGACACGCTGAACTTCGGCTCCGTCATGCCGGGCACGATCCCCGATCCGCTCGCCGAGCACGTCACGGTCACGAGCACCGACTCGAGCGGCTACTCGCTGACGGTGGACCGCACTGCGTTCACGCCGCATGACCTCCCGCTCGGCATCGGCGTCGACAACGCGTCGCTCGCTGCGGTGCCGGTCGCGCCCGACCCCGACCTGCTCCTCGGCACGACGAACGGGGTGAGCGCGGCGGGCGGCGACGTCTGGTCGACGAACGTCGGCTTCGTCTCGCCTCTGCCATCCCTGCCGTCCGGCCATTACACGGCGACGATCACGTACACGGTGATCGCCCAGTGATCCATGGAGCGAAGTTCCTCGGAGTCGCAGCGATCGTCGCGGCGGCTCTGCTCCCGAGCGCGGCAGCCGGCGGGGTGCCGGCTGCCGCACTCGGCGTCAGCCCCTTGCGCCTCGAGCTGAAGGGGACGTCGACCGCGTCGATCACGGTCCGGAACCCGGGCGCGCGGCCGCTCGTCGTCACGGTCACGCGCGCCGGCTTCGCGCGCACCCTCCACGGAAAGCCCCGGATCGAGGCGGCACGAGGCGCCGCAGGGTGGCTGCGGGCGCGACCGCACCGACTCCGCCTCGCTCCGCACGCAACTGCCTCGTTCCATGTGACCGCGAGGCCGCCCACGAGGGCGCGGCCGGGCGACCATCCGGCGCTCGTTCTCCTCGCGACGCGGCCGCCGTCCGACAAGAAGGTGCACGTCCTTCTCCGGGTCGGCGTCGTCGTCCTCGTGCGCGTCGCCGGCACGATCGTCCACCACCTCGTGCCGCAGGCGCTCTCCGTGCGCCGGCACGGGTCGGCACGGCTGTTCTTGTTGCGCCTCGCCAATCGCGGTAACGTTGCCGAGCGGATCGGCGGCGCCGGCCTCGAGCTTGTCCTGCGTCGTCACGGGAAGTCGCTCGCGACCCTCCGGGCGCGCCGGCTCGACCTCCTGCCGCACAGCGCCGGCATCGCCCAGTTCTCCTACCGCGGCGCGGCGCGCGGCCGAGTCCGCGCCCGGGTCGTCCTCCGTCCCGCGACGATGGGCCCGACGCGCTCGTTCCGGGTGACGCTGCGGTGATCTATGCCCGCGTGTGGAGCGATTCGATCGCCTTCTCGAGCTCGTCGAGCCGGGCCGCGCCGAACTCGCGGACGACGCCGCCGGAGTCGACGACGACGTTCGTCGGCACGCCGCGCACACCGAGCTCGCGCGCGAGCGTCTCGTCGGGGTCGAGGAGGATCGGCCCCTTGATGCCCCACATCTCGCAGAAGCGGTCGACCTCGGGCCGAGGCTCCGTTCCTTCCCAGATATCGACGAGCACTACCTCGACGCCCGACCGGGCGGCCTCGGAGATCCGCAGTTCCTCGAGGAACGGCGCCTCCGCGTTGCAGGGCCCTCACCAGCTGGCGAAGAAGTTGAGGATGTACTTCTTCTCGGCCCAGTCGGCGTTCGTGCGGCGTTCACCGGTCCGGTAGTCCTCGAGGGAGAAGCTCGGCAGCCGCTTGCCGATCCACGGGCTCGGCTCGTCGATCACCGGCACCGGCGGCCTGCCGGCGAGGAGGTCCTCGACGATCGAGACCGTCTGGCTCCCGGCGTTCGCTACGAGGATGCGGCCGTCGCGCGGATCGACAGTGACGCCGCCGGGGCCGTTGCCGACCGGGATCTGCGTCCACTCCGTCCCATCCGCAACCCCGATCACGGTGAGCGTGCCGGCGCCGCGGTTCGTCACGTAGACGCGGTCGTGCGCCGGCGCGACCGCGAGGCCGACGGGCGCCTGGCCTGTGCGGATCTCCTCCACGACCTCCTGCGCGTCCAGGTCTACGCGCGAGACGGTGCCGGCGATCGAGTTGACGATGAACGCCTCGCCGCGCTCGGGGACCATGCCGATCGCGCACGTGCCGATCCCGAGCGAGAGGCGTCCGACCTCCTCGAACGTCTCGGTGTCATAGAAGTTCGCCGACGCGGCGACGAAGTTGACGCAGACGGCGAGCTTGCGCGTCTGGTCGACGCCGATCGCGCCGGCCCCCGGCTCCGCCTCGACGGTCGCGACGGTCGCGAGCGTGTCGAGGTCGATGACGCTCATCGTCGAGCCGAGCGAGTTCCCGACGTAGAGGCGCCGCGTCTCGGGAACGTGCGTCAGTCCGGACGGATACCCGCCGACCGGCACCGTCGTCTCGACGGCGAGTGTCTCTGCATCGATGATCGTGACCTGGTCGGAATGCGCGTCCGCGGAGAAAACACGTCCCGTCTCCTCGTCGAAGCCGATGTCGATCGGCTCGGCGCCGGTCGCGATTTCCGTGACCACGTCATGCGTGTCGAGGTCGACGACGGAGACGAAGTCGCTGCGCGAGCACGCGACAAAGGCGCGGCGCCGGGCCGCGTCGATCGCGATCCCTTCGGGGTCTAGACCGACCCGGATCTCGGCGACCTGCCGCCAGGGAGTCCGCGCGTCGATACGGCACGCCGCACCGACGGGGAAGGTCACGTCCTCCATTCCACGAGTATTCCGGTTACTACCCGAGGCGCGGCTAAGAACTGTCCGACTAGGATCGGCATGTGCCTGACGTCCTGATCTGCGCCGACTCGATCCGCTCGGCCGACATGCGACACGCGGTGCCGCTTGCCGTTCCCGATCCGTTCCTCTATGCGGAGGCCGACGGCACGCGCGTCGTCTTCTCGAACTCGATGGAGGCGGGACGCCTGCGCGCGCTCGGGCTGTTCGAGGTGCACATCTCCGAGGAGTTCGGGATCGACGAGCTGATCGGGCAGGGACTGCCGATACGCGAGCTGCGCGCGCAGCTGGCCGTGCGCGAGGTAGCGAGCCTCGGCTCGAAGAGCTTCTCCGTCCCCGAGGGTTTCCCGGTCTGGCTCGCCGACCGGCTGCGCGCGGAGGGCTTCGAGCTCACCGTCGACCAGGACCTGTTCGACGACCGCCGCCGTGCGAAGACCGACGCGCAGATCGCCGGGATGCGCCGCGCGCAGAAGGCAGCGGAGGCGGCGATGGATACGTGTCGCGACCTGCTGCGCCGCTCGGAGATCAGCGGCGACAGGCTCCTTCTCGACGGCGAGCCGCTCACCGTCGAGCGCGTCAAGGCGGCGATGAGCGCGACCTTCACGGCACACGACACGACGGCGGAGGACTACATCGTCGCGCCGGGCGCGCAGGGAGCCGTCGGTCACGACATGGGCTCGGGCCCGATCCCGCCCCACACGCCGGTCGTCGTCGACATCTGGCCGCGCGACAACGCGTCGGCCGCCTACACGGACATGACCCGCACGTTCGTCGTCGGCGATGTGGCCGATGACGTCCGCGAGTGGCACCGGCTCTGCAAGGAGGCGCTCGACCGCGCGCTCGCCGAGGTCAAGCCGGGCGCCGAAGGGAAGGCAATCTTCGACGGGACGTGCGAGATCTTCGAGGCGGCCGGGGAGCCGACCCAGCGGACGAAGGAACCGGGTGTTGCGCTCGTCGACGGCTTCTTCCACGGCCTCGGTCACGGTGTCGGTCTCGAAGTCCACGAGGCGCCGGGCCTCGGGTTCATCTCCGAGAAGAAGCTCGTCGACGGCGACGTCGTCACCCTCGAGCCGGGCCTCTACCGCTCCGGGTACGGCGGGGTTCGCCTCGAGGACATCGTCCTCGTCACCGAGAACGGCGCAGAGAATCTCACGCAGTACCCGTACGACCTCGCGCCCTAGCGAATGATGACCGGCGGGCACGCGATCGAGACGATGTTCTCGGAGGAGCGAACGTATCCCCCTCCCGAGAACTTCACCGCGCAGGCGAACGCGCAAGCAGACATCTACGACGTCCCGTTCGAGGACTTCTGGGAGCGGGAGGGACGTGAGCGGCTGACGTGGTTCGAGCCGTTCACCGACCTCTACACGTGGGAGCCGCCATACGCGCAGTGGTATCTCGGCGGCAAGCTCAACGTCTGCTTCAACTGCGTCGACCGGCATGTCGAGGCCGGTCACGGCGACAAGGTCGCGTTCCACTGGGAGGGCGAGCCGGCTGACGAGACGCGTGCGATCACGTACGCGGATCTCCAGAAGGACGTGGTCCGGTTCGCGAACGCGCTGAAGAAGCTCGGCGTGAAGAGGGGGACGCCCGTCGCGATCTACATGGGCATGGTCCCCGAGCTGCCCGTCGCGATGCTCGCATGCACCCGGCTCGGCGCGCCGCACACCGTGATCTTCGGCGGCTTCTCGGCCGACTCGCTCTCCGGCCGGATGAACGACATGCAGTGCGAGGTCCTCGTCACGCAGGACGAGGCGTGGCGCCGCGGCTCGACGGTGCCGCTGAAGAAGGTCGCGGACGAGGCGATGGCCGCGGCGCCGGTCACGAAGCAGTGCGTCGTCCTCCGCCGCACCGGCAACGACGTGCCGATGCAGGAAGGCCGCGACCACTGGTGGCACGAGCTCGAGGAGGACTGCTCCGACGACGCCGAGTCGTGCGCGTGCGAGCCGATGGACAGCGAGGACCTGCTCTTCCTCATGTACACGAGCGGCACGACCGCGAAGCCGAAGGGGATCGTCCACACGACGAGCGGCTACCTCACCGGCGTCGCCACGACGCACCACTACATCTTCGACCTGAAGCCCGAGGCGGACGTGTACTGGTGCGCCGCCGACATCGGCTGGATCACGGGGCACAGCTACATCGTCTACGGGCCGCTGTGCAACGGCGCGACGTCCGTCCTCTACGAGGGCACGCCGGACTACCCCGACAAGGACCGCTGGTGGTCGATCATCGCAAGGTACGGCGTGACGATCCTGTACACGGCGCCGACCGCGATCCGCTCGCACATGAAGTGGGGGCCGGAGCACGCCGAGAAGCACGACCTCTCGTCGCTGCGCCTGCTCGGCTCGGTCGGCGAGCCGATCAATCCCGAGGCGTGGGTCTGGTACCGCGAGCACATTGGCGGCGACCGCACGCCGGTCGTCGACACGTGGTGGCAGACCGAAACCGGGATGGTGCTCATCACGCCCTTGCCGGGGATAACTACGACAAAGCCCGGCTCGGCGACGCGGCCGTTCCCGGGCGTCGCGGCCGCGGTCTTCGACGAGCAGGGGAACGAAGTCGGTCCCGGTGGAGGCGGCTACCTCGTCCTGACAAAGCCGTGGCCCGCGATGCTCCGCGGCATCTTCGGCGACGACCAGCGCTACCGGGAGACGTACTGGGCGAAATACGACGACGTCTATCTCGCCGGAGACGGTGCGCGGATCGACCGCGACGGCGACTTCTGGCTCCTGGGACGGATCGACGACGTCATGAACGTCTCCGGGCACCGCATCTCGACGATCGAGGTCGAGTCGGCGCTCGTCGACCACCACGACGTCGCCGAGGCAGCGGTCTGCTCTCGCGCCGACGCGGTGACGGGCGAGGCGATCGTCGCGTACGTGACGCTGAAGGGCGGCGCCGACGGCTCCGTCGAGAAGCTCGAGGAGCTGCGCAACCACGTCGCGCAGAAGATCGGCGCCATCGCGAAGCCCGCGAACATCGTCTTCACGCCGGAGCTCCCGAAGACGCGCAGCGGCAAGATCATGCGCCGTCTCCTCCGCGACGTCGCGAATGACCGGGCGCTCGGCGACACGACGACGCTCGCCGACCCGACCGTCGTCGGAGAGATCGCGAAGCGCGCCGCCGAGGAGAAATCTTCCGAAGAGGGCTAGGAACGTACGGGCCGGCGTCTCGCCCTACGGGTGCGTCACGAACGCCTGTCCTTTGTGGCCGGGGTTAGTGGAGTAGCCACCGCCGGCCGCGCACTGGCCCCCGCTGACGCAAGAGACCGAGCTCACTTCCGCATAGCCGCCGGTGTTGAGGCCGGCCGTTCCCGGCACCTCGATGGCCGTGCCCCAGACCCCGTTGTTCTCTCTCACCGCGAACGCTTGGTTGTGGTTCGAACTGTCGGTGTAGTAGCCGCCGGCCACGCAGTGGCCTATGGCGTAGCACGAGACCGAGTTCACTTGCGCGAAGCCGCCGGTGTTGAGGCCCGCCGTTCCCGGCGCCTGGATCGCCGTGCCCCAGACCCCGTTGTTCTCTTGCACCACGAACGCGTGCTGGCGGGGGGCGTTGTTGGCGTACGTGGAGTAATAGCCGCCTGCTGAGCACTTTCCTGCCCCGGCGCAGGAAACGGAGAGCACCTCGGCCCAGCCGTCGGTGTTGAGGGCCCCGGTGTTCGGCACCTTGATTGCGGTGCCCCATGTCCCGGTGGTTTCGGTGACCACGAACGCCTGTCGGTAGCCGGAGCTGTCGATGTAAGCGCCGCCGGCCGAGCAGTTGCCTGCGCTGGCGCACGAGACCGAGTCCACCTTGGCGATGTAATGATTGAGGCTTCCCATGCCCGGCACGAGGATCGCCGTGCCCCAGACCCCGTTGGTTTCTTTCGCCACGAAGGCCTGCACCTTGCCGGAGCTGCCGGTGTAGAAGCCGCCGGCCGAGCAGTTGCCCACGCTGGCGCACGAAACCGAGTTCACTCCGGCGATTTTGCCTACTGTGCCGTTCGAGCCGGTGTTGAGGGAACCCGTGCCCGGCACCTTGATCGCGGTGCCCCAAATCCCGTTCGTTTCGTCCATGACGAACGCCTGCTCGCGATTGGAGCCGTCCGTGTAATAGCCGCCTGCAGAGCAGTTGCCTGGACTGGCGCACGAAACCGAGTTCAGCGCGGCGTAGCCGCCGGCGTTGAGGATCGCCGTGGTCGGCACCTCGATCGCGTTGGCCCAGACCCCGCCGCTGGCGTCTACCACGAACGCTTGCTGGTGGTTGGAGCTGCCCCGGTAAAAGCCGCCCGCTGAGCAGTTGCCTGGGCTGGCGCACGAAACCGAGCTCACTAAGGCAAAGGCCGCGCTGCCGGTGTTGAGACCCGCAGTGCCCGGTACCTTCATCGCCGTGCCCCAGACCCCTCCGCTTTCGTTTACTACGAACGCCTGCCCGTGGCCGGAACTGTCCGTGTAACCGCCACCGGCTGAGCACTCGCCTGCGCTGGCGCACGAGACCGAGGCCGTTCCGGCGATCCCGCCCGTGTTGAGGGCCCCCGTCCCGGGGACTTCGATCGCAGTACCCACCAAGAGTGCGAAGGCGGCACCCGCAGTCACACCCAACACCACGACCAGTCCCAACAGGCAAAGCAGTAGGCGGCGGGCTCTCATGGTTGCTCTCCTTGAGCTTGTCCGCCCACTTTAGGAGCGATGGCCGACCCTATCACTGTCGCGACACGTGCTCCGGTGTCGTAACCCACCGACCTAACGACAGACGTTCGGCTGCGCACTCGACCGTCGTCGGAGAGATCGCGAAGCGCGCCGCCGAGGAGAAATCCCAGGAAGAGGGCTAGGCGCCGTCAGGCAGAAGTGGTAAGAACGCACCTCCTGCGGATACGCGGCGCGGGTCGAAGGCACTCCAACGGGCGGATTCCGGGACAGGTGCCGACTGGACCGCCGACCTGAACGGCAAAACGCCGCTGTCCGTTCTCTCAGTTCGATGCGTCGGGCCACTTGGGCCGACGCGTGCCCGCGACTACTTCCGCCGGCCGATGGCGCCCTGAGTGCAGCGCAACGATGCTCTCCGCGTGGCCGAGCCACTGATCGAGCGCGAAGAAATCGTTGCTCTACTCTTCAACGTCAGCGATATCGCAGTCGGCGTAGACAAGATCGTCCACCTGCTGGAAGGAGGCGATGATGAGGAAGAAGAGGAAGCTGACGGAGGCTGAGCGCGCCGAACTCAACGCCTTCCACGAGCGCATCCAGGCCAATGCCCAGCGCACGCGTGAACTAGCACAGCGCGCTCAGGCGAAGCTCGACGCCGAGCGCTCAGGCAACTAAAGAGCACGCGAAGTGCCGCCGTGTATCGGTCAACGCTGGTGATCGATCACGTAGTCCTTCTCGTTCCCGATGCCGCGGCCTCCGCGGACGAACTCCGCGAGCGGCATGGGCTCGGTTCCGAACCAGGCCCTTATCTCCCGTTTGCAGGCACCCGCGGGTACAACCTCCCGCTGAAGCCACCGGCGTACGTGGAGATCCTCGGGATCGAGGATCGGGTCGCGGCAGGATCGAGCGAGAGCGGTCGCAGGGCTCTCGCGTGCGAAGCCGCCGGCGGAGGGCCATTGGCCTGGTCGGTGCTCGTCGACGACCTCGAGGCTGTATCCGCACGATTGGGCATCGAGATCTTCGACTACACGATCGCGCATGGCGACGGGACGCTCCGAGGATGGCGCGCGGTCAGCGGCCCCGCTCATCTGCCGTTCTTCATCGACTATCCGAACAACGGCAATCGCCTCGGAAGGTGGCAGGCGATGTACGACCGTGTCGGCCATACGAGCGCTCCAACCGGCTTCACCGAGCTGACGATCAGCGGTTCGGAGACCGAAATGGCGGAGTGGCTCGGAGGAAACGATCTCCCACTGCGGTTTGTCGACGGAGACCGCGGCCTCCTCGAAGCGCGGATTGCGACGGCACTCGGAGAAGTCGTCCTCCGCTGACATCGCCAGAAGCTCGCGCAATCGCCTAGCTACGAATCGTTGGCCTCGATGTGGGCGTAAGCCGTCACTGTGTGCTTGGCTCCCGTGACCACGAGCTTGAAAGCCTCGGCCGGCTCTTTGCGGTGATCGAGAAGCGTAGGGCACGACACAAAGAGCGGTCCTGTGGCTTCTGCGTCGAAGGTGACGGTCGATGCGCTCAATGGGCCATAGCGTCCAGCCTTTGCCGTGGCCGGCACCAGCCGCAGTTTGAGTGTCAGGGCGCGGTTCAGTGGCTGGGAGAGCGTCAGCGAGAAGTACGCCGGTGCGCCTTCTGGCACCGTCGAGCCGACTACGCTCACCGTAGGGACGTCGTCATTGAGGATGTCCACCTTGGTGGCGGCGTTAGGCCCGAGCACCGAGCTCGATGGTGACGATAATTTGATCCGGAAGTACTCGTTGGCGGCGAGCTTGGTATCGCCGTAGATCGAGACTGGCACAACGGTCGAGCTGGACCGCGCAGGCACGGTTCCCTGGCCGGATGTCGCCTTGTAGTCGTGGTCGGAGACCTTGGCAGTCCCGTCGACCGTCTTGAAGCGGAAGTGCACGTCCACGGTCGAAGGCGAGTCGAGCGTGACCGGGACGTCGATGACATGGGCACCGTGCTGCCCTTCGGCAACGGGCAAGCTCGCGGGGGCGGAGATGGTCACGATGCCGAACCCCTTCACGTTGAGGAAGGGCTTGGGAATCGACTGGTTGACCGCGTCGTCCACGATGGGGCGTATCTGGTCTGAGACGAGACCGATCACGGCGTCGACGATCACGGTCGGCAGCCCGATCAGGGAGGCGAGCTGCGCGGCGACGGCGTCCAAGATCGCGGTGTAGCCCGACGTGATCGTGAGCGAGGCCGAAATTCCGTCCGTTAGTGCGCCGCCGTGGTGGGGAGCAAACCGGGCGCCCACGGTGCACGTCGGCGTGGCGGCACCATCGGCACCGAGGCAGTCACCAGAAAGGACGAAGTCGGCTCCGCTGTCCAATGAGATCCCGCCCACCTTGACCGCCAACACCGTCGAGTCCGGAAGGCCGTCGAGTGCGGCGACTGCGGCTGCCTTGACCTGGGCGCCGGTGAGGACCACCACGTTGTTGAAGGAAATGTCGGGTATCACCGTGGCGGGGCTGTTGACGACCGATTCGATAAGGCTGCGCTGAGCACCGAGGGTGGTCGCGAGCGGGAAGCTCGACGTCTTGGTCGGACTCTCCTTGCCGAGAAGCAGGCTCCCGAAGTTGAAGGACGTCGCGCTGGAAGTCGCGGCAGTTCTTGCGTTGGATGCACCGGCGACCATCGTCCCCGCAGACGTCGCTGCGAGCGCGAGTACGGCGATCGCTGCGAGCATTGATCGGCTCCGGAGAGCGCGGATCACGGTCCGCCGCGGACGGTGGGTGGACGAGTTGTCGCCTAACCGCGATCCCATCATCGGTTCCTCCTCAGCCAGCCCCGAGCGTCGGGGCACCGGCGGAGCCCCTTGGGCATCGTAGAGGCTCTTTTATCTCGTGGCCAGGGCTCAGGTCAGCCGTCGAGCAGCTTCTCGAACCGGGCCGGGTCGTCGAACGGGCCGACGACGGCCAGGAGGAAGCGATCGTCGGCGATCAGCTCCCGCGCGACGCGCGACACGTCCTCGCCCGTCACCGCGTCGAGCCCCGCGAGCACCTCGGTCGGGTCCGGCAGGCGCTTCTCGAGCACCTCGCGCCGCAGGCCGAACATCATCAGGCCCTGCGGCGTCTCGGTCTGGAGGACGAACCGCCCCTTCGCAAACGACCGCGCCTTCTCGAGCTCGTCGGCAGGAAGCGGCTCGGCCGCGATCTTTCGCAGCTCCGCCGCGATCGTCCCGACGGCGTCGTCGATCCGCGCGATGTCGACGCCCGCCTGCGCGTACAGCGTGCCCGCGTCGGTGTAGCTGTGGTTCACGCCGTGGACGTAGTACGCGAGCCCGCGCCGCTCGCGCACCTCGGTGAAGAGGCGTGACGACATCCCGCCGCCGAGCGCGGTCGCGAGCAGCGAGAGCGCGTACCGGTCGGGATGGGCGAGCGGGAGGCTGTGGACGCCGAGGCAGACGTGCGCCTGGTCTGAGGCCTTTTCGAACACGCGCACGCGGCCGTTCGCATACGGCGCGACCGGGTCGGGCTCGCCGGTCGCCTCGTCGGCGAGATCCCCGAGCAGCTCCTGCACCTTCTCGAGCAGCCCGTCGCCGATCCGACCGGCGACGCCGAGCACCATCCGCGACGGCTTGTACCAGCGGCCGAGGTAGTCGAGGAAGGTCTCACGCGTCGCGCCGCGCACGGTCTCCTTCGTGCCGATGATGTCGCGGCCAAGCGGCTGGTCGCCGTAGAGGAGCTCCTCGTACACGCCGCCGATCAGGTCTCGCGGCGTGTCGAAGTACATGTTCATCTCCTCGACGATCACGCCCTTCTCGCGCTCGATCTCCTCGGAGTCGAAGCGGGAGTTGCGGAGCATGTCGACGAGAACGTCGAGCGCGACGTCGCGGCTCTCGGCGGCGCACTTGACGTAGTACGTCGTCGACTCCTTGCCCGTGAATGCGTTGAACTCGCCGCCGATCGCGTCGATCTCGCCGGCAATGTCGCGCGCGCTCGGCCGCCGCTCCGTCCCCTTGAAGAACATGTGCTCGGAGAAGTGCGCGATGCCGCTTGTCTCGGCGGTCTCGTACCGCGAGCCGGCCGCGAGCGTG